>Ga0256406_1003027_pt1 | contig 21993 bp, 16 predicted proteins | sample RumenRJG_03DNA_FD_185986 | JGI IMG/M metagenome (GOLD analysis project Ga0256406, IMG submission 185986) | Bovine rumen microbial communities from Lethbridge, Alberta, Canada - RJG_03 | ecosystem: Host-associated > Mammals > Digestive system > Stomach > Rumen | place: Canada: Alberta | collected... | reverse complement strand
TAACAGAGCCATCCTTCTGCCCATCAAAGAGATGAAAGACAGAGACAAGATGACCATGGATGATTTCTTCGGACTCGGTGTGCTGACGGACGTGCTTGAGATTGAGGACACGCCGCAGGGAACAAGGGTACACGCGCAGACCCGCGAGAAAATCAGAATCACTTCGGTCAATAATAACGGAGAGATTCTGGACGGTACTTTTGATGTGCATGAGGAGTACTCGGACATCACGCTGAAAGGTGAACAGGAGCTGCTCGACAGTCTGAAAAAGACAGCGGGAGAGTCAACCCGGTACTTCCAGGGCGGCGAGATGGCCAAGAGCTATATTGACGGTATCAAGACGATCAATGAGTTCGGCGCCATGTTCGGACAGTTCCTCGATCTGTCCAATGAGGAGAAATACAAGCTTCTCGAGACAGATTCGCTGAAGGAAAGAGGCCTGAAGCTGAAGGAGGCGCTGATGCGTTTTCTGGGCACCATTGAGATGCAGGCCGATCTCAATGACAAGTACAATGACACGGAAGGCGCTTCGTATAAGAAGGCAGCGATTCAGAAGCAGATCGGACTTCTTCAGGAAGCACTTGACGACATGGATCCGGAGGCGGTTTCCGAGGAGGATTCCTACAAGAAGAAGATTGAGGCTTCCGGCATGCCCGAGGAGTGCCGCAAAGAGGTGGACCGGGTGCTGAAGCGCTACATGGAATCTCAGCCGAATGACCCGGAACGCAATTCCATGGAGAATTATCTGGATTTTGTCACGGAGCTGAAGTGGAAGCCGGACGATCTTCCGGATATCGACCTGGATCATGCAAAGAAGGTCCTTGATAAGGATCATTACGGCCTTACGAAGGTAAAGGAAAGAATTCTGCAGCAGATCGCAGTCATGAAGCTGAAGAACAAGAACACCGGCACCATTCTTCTTCTGGTCGGCGCACCGGGTACCGGAAAGACTTCACTGGGTAAATCCGTGGCGGAAGCACTGGGAAGAAAATATGTGAGGATCAGTCTCGGCGGCATTCGCGATGAGGCGGAGATCAGAGGTCACAGAAGAACCTATGTCGGCGCCATGCCCGGCAGAATCATGGACGGCATTAAGAGATCCGGCGCCATGAACCCCGTGGTTGTCCTGGATGAGGTCGACAAAATCATGCAGGGCGGTTTCGAGGGAGATCCGTCGTCGGCGCTCCTGGAGGTGCTGGATCCGGAACAGAATAATTCCTTCGTGGATCACTACATGAATATTCCGTATGATCTGTCGAATGTGTTCTTTATCTGTACCGCCAATGACACCTCGACGATTCCGCAGCCGCTGCTCGACCGTATGGAGGTAATCCAGCTTCCGGGTTATTCTCCGATCGAGAAGGAGCAGATCGCAAAGCTTCATCTGCTGCCGCGCGCGATGGAAGATGCCGGCATTAAAAAGAAGAACCTGAAGGTCAGCATCGGCGCCATCAGAAAAATCGTCTCCGAATATACCATGGAGGCCGGCGTCCGCGGTCTGAAGAAACAGCTTGATGTGCTCTGCCGTCACGCTGCGGCCGATATTGTCCGCGAGATGGAGAACAAGGATAAGGATGCTTCGAAGAAGGATGTGAGAACGGCCGCCGGCAATGCGGCGGAGACCGAGAAGAAGACCTCGCAGGCGGCGAAGGAGAAGATTGTCCGCATACTGCCGGACGGCACGGTTCAGCTTGTCGTCACCGAGGCGAACCTGTCCAAGTATCTGGGCAATCACATTATCATTCATGACCGTGTGCAGAAGAAAAATCCGGCCGGCATTGTCACCGGTCTTGCCTGGACCCAGGCGGGCGGCGAGATTCTCTTTATCGAGTCGACGGCCATGAAGGGGAACGGACAGATTCAGCTGACCGGTCAGCTCGGTGATGTGATGAAGGAATCGGCGTCCATTGCGTATTCGCTTCTGAAGTCGTACTATATTAACGACAAGACGATGAATTTTGACGACAAGAACATTCATATCCACGTTCCGGAGGGCGCTGTTCCGAAAGACGGACCGTCCGCGGGCGTCACGATGTTCACGGCACTTGTTTCACTGATCACCGGCATTCCGGCGCCGGCGGATCTGGCCATGACCGGCGAGATTTCTCTGCGCGGTCAGGTGCTTCCGATCGGCGGTCTGCCTGAGAAGCTGATGGCAGCGGAACGTGCCGGCGTGAAGAAGGTGCTGATCCCGAAGGACAACGTCCGCGATCTGGATGATGTGGCGGAGGAGGTGCTGAAGCACCTGACCATCGTGCCGGTGGAGAATGTCCGCGAAGTCATTAAAGAAGCGCTTGGCGTTGAGCTTCCGAAGAATGTCCGTCCGGATTTTCATGAAAAGCCGGAAGACCGGTCCGATAAAGACTGAGCACCGGCGGGGACAGTTCTGCGCCGCGCATGGCAGGTCCCCCTTATGGAATGTAAAATCATTGCCCGCATTCACTCGGATTTTCCGACAAAGTTCGGCATTCCGAGACAGAGCGGGCTTGCGGAAACAAAAGCAGAAATTATCTTTGAGCCCGGGTACGCGTCGGAGGACGCCGTGCGCGGGCTCGAAGGCTATTCTTATATCTGGCTGATCTGGGAGTTTTCCGAAAGCGTCGGGAAGAAAGTACACCCGACCGTCCGGCCTCCGAGGCTCGGAGGCAACACGAGAGTCGGCGTTTTCGCCACCCGTTCTCCCTTCAGACCGAATCCCATCGGCCTTTCTTCCGTCAGACTTGACAGCGTGGAAATCCGCGAAGGCACAGGCCCGGTCCTTCATGTGACCGGGGCGGATCTGATGGACGGTACGCCGATTTTTGATATCAAACCCTATCTTGTTTATGCCGACAGCCACCCGGATGCTTCGTCCGGTTTTGTCGATTCGGCTGCACGGCGCTCCCTTACCGTACAGTACCGTCTTGCAGACGGGCTGGACCCGGCGCTGATTTTTTCCGAAGACAGACTGAACGCTCTGACAGAGGTCCTGTCACAGGACCCGAGGCCGTCTTATCAGAAGGATCCTGAGCGCATCTACGGCATGTCCTTTGCCGGTCACGAGGTGAAGTTCCGCGTTGAGGGGGAGATGCTGACGGTCACGGAAATCACGCCTGCCGCAGACTGATGAAGGGCGCCGGCCGGCTGACAGGGTATTCCGGCCGGACCGCGGATGCATCATCCTTTTCGCTCCGGTCACATTCGCCGTGTATCTCCATCGGTCATTCTTACCTGAAAGGCGGCGCTGCGGAACGCGCCTGCTGACGCAGGCTTGAACGGGTCCTCGCGCTTATCGCCTTATCAGGTTCGACTGACCGGGAGATACATCGGCTCTGCGAAGTCGCTCAAAGGATGACGGCATCCGCGGTCCGGCTCGCCCTGCAGACGTCAATGTACGCCCGGCAGAAGGGTATGACGTGGAAGTTGCCGTAAGAATCTGATATAATAGCGGGACGGCACAGGGCCGGCAGCACGTCAGACCTGCGTCAGGAACAGGAGAAAGCCATATGGAAGAAGCAAAACAGGAAAACGGCACATCGGCTGTCCGGGAGCAGCCGGGTGAAGCGTCGCAGGAAAAACAGCAGTCCGTATCGGCGCTTGCCGCGGAGAAGGAGCGCCTGGAGCAGGAGCAGCAGAACTGCGCCTCAAAGGTCTACAGGACGGAGTTCCTTTCTTCACTGATGAAGGGCGTGACGGTACTGGGTGTGGTGCTGATCATTCTCTGCGTGACACTGGGCATTTTCATCAGCAATTTTATCTGGTTCGGCATAACGTTTGCCATTGTCACGGTCATCTGCTTTGTGATATACAGAAGGTCTGCCCGCAGGTTACGTCTTCTGCGGGAAAGAAGAGAAGAACTTCGCCAGGCGTATTCGGAGGTGTGCGGCAGATATGATGCGGCACAGGAGCACTGATCGGAAGAGACCAGGAGATTTTTTATGAGTAAAAAGTACAGTGATTCAGATGAGGATATCCGCGTGCCGGATTATGATATGCGCTATGAGAAAAACAGCGGCAGCGGCCGGCAGCAGGAAGAGCATCTGAATTATTATCAGAGGATGCAGCAGGAGCAGCGAAGAAAGAACGGCAGAGGCGATGCTTCCCGCAGCGGACAGTATGATACGGGCGTTTTCGGACCCGGAGATACCTACAGTACGCAGGAATTCCGCAATCTCCGTTCCGGACAGGACGATCTGCAGAACGGAGCGGCATCCGGCGCGGGCGACGGTTCGGATTATTATCATGGCGCGGGAGGCGCAGGATACAGGCAGCCGGACGACCGGGAAACGGATGATTTTGATGAGGCGGATATCGGCGATACCTATGATTTCGGCCGCCCTCACAGACGGAAGAAACCGGTCAGCCGGTATGATGATTATGATGACAGAGGCGGGTACGACAGAAGAGACAGATATGACGACAGAGACCGGTATGACGACAGAGACCGGCGGCGCGCGAGAAAGAAAAAGAAGCGACATCCTGTCAGGAATTTTTTCATCGTACTTCTCGTCATCATCCTGATTCTTGCGGGTGTCATCGCCTTTCTGCTTCATATGCTCTACAGCAGACTGAACCGGGTGGATCCTGTGGCGGATACGACGGCAGATGAGGCGGCAGAAGCGGCAGGCTATACGCCGTACAGCGAGAACGGTGTCATGAATGTCCTTCTGATCGGAACGGATGCCCGTTCTGACGGCAGCACGGACGGGGAACGCACGGACTCCATGATGATCTGCAGCCTGAACCGCAACACGGGAAAAATCACGCTGGTTTCTCTGATGCGTGATATGTATGTGGACATCGCCGGTGACTACGGCACGGAGCGGCTGAATGCCGCCTACGAATACGGCGGCATGGAGACGCTTGACGAGACGGTGCAGCAGAATTTCCGGATTGATATCAACGGAAATATGCTGGTGGATTTTGACGGCTTCCTGACGGCGCTGACTTCAGTGGGAAATCTTCATCTGACGCTGACACAGGAGGAAGCGGATTATCTGAACGCAAATCCGGGACTTGGTTCTTCGAATGATGTCGTGGAAGGCGTATCCTGGAACCTGACAGAGGGCGACAACGAGCTGAAACCGGAGCAGGTACTTGCGTACAGCCGGATGCGATATATAGGCAATTCTGACTGGGACAGAACGACCCGTCAGCGGAAGGTGATTCAGGCCGTGGTCAGCAAGCTGAAGAAAAATCCGCTGCTGATCCCCAAAGTGGCGGACAGTGCGGCACCCAGCCTCACAACCGATATGACAGACGCGTATCTGACCCGGGCCATCGTCTATGCGCTGCTCTGCGGTACGGATATGAATTCCTATCTGATTCCGGAAGAAGGACAGTATACGGCGGAAACAACAGCAGCCGGTGCACAGGTGCTTGTGCCGGATCTGGATGCCTGCAGGAAGACGCTCAGAACGGAACTGTACGAAACGTCCGGCAGCGATAAGGATTCGTCCGACGGCAATGCATGGAATTCGCAGGACGGGACAGAGACGCAGAAGATAACAGATACGCAGCAGACGACCGGTACGGAGGATACGACAGAAGAAAACGGCACCGATCCATCCATGATCGACCCGACGACAGGGGAGGTCTGGGCGGACCTCGACGGCGACGGCCAGCCGGATGTGGATATGGACCACGACGGTATTCCGGATTCCTGGGGCGATACCTGGTGAATGCCGCCGGCCGGAAGTGACGGCAGAGATGATGCCGCCGGCTGAAAGTGACGGCAGAGACGATGCCGCCGGCTGAAAGTGGCGGAAGGGACGATGCCGCGGGCTGAAAGTGACGGCAGAGACGATGCCGCCGGCTGAAAGTGGCGGCAGAAATGATGCCTGAGGACAGGAAGCAGCAGAAGGAATAAGCTGTGTGCTGAAAACGACGGGAGGAAGGAAGAGCATCATGAAATTACTCTGGCAGCTTTACTGGGCATGGTTCCGCATGGGACTGTTCACTTTCGGAGGGGGGTATGCGATGCTCCCGATGATTCAGAAAGAAGTTATCGAGCGTTATCACTGGGCAACGGAAGATGAGATTCTGAATTACTATGCGATCGGCCAGTGTACCCCGGGCGTGATTGCCGTCAATACCGCAACATTCGTCGGTTACAAAGTGGACGGTGTCAAGGGCGGTATTATCTCGACACTCGGCGTGGTCACGCCCTCGCTGATCATCATTACGGTGATCTCGGCGCTGATCTCCGGCTTTTCCGATGTACCCGTCGTACAGCATGCGCTTGCGGGCATCCGCGTGGGTGTCTGCGTGCTGATGTTTGTCTCGATTAAGAATCTGATGCAGAAGGGACTGAAAAATCTGCCCTCCTGGGTGATTTTTGCCTTCGCATTTATTCTCTCCTATTTCACGAGAATCTCCACGGTTATTCTTGTGATTCTTGCCGGTGTGGCGGGATATGCAATCTATACCATCGGGCAGGGAAAAAAGAAGGAGGGTAAGGCATGAACACCTTTTTTCTGATGTGTCTGGAGTTTTTCAAAACCGGTCTGTTTGCGGTCGGCGGCGGTCTCGCGACCATTCCGTTTCTGAAGGAACTTTCCATTAAGTACGGCTGGTTCACCATGCAGGATCTGACCACCATGATCGCTGTTTCGGAATCGACGCCGGGACCGATGGGCATCAACATGGCCACCTATGTCGGCAATACCATGTTCGGATTCTGGGGAGGTGTCGCGGCAACGCTTTCGCTTACCGCACCTTCCATCATCGTCATTCTGATCATCGCAAAAATGCTTCAGAAGTTTCAGGACTCGAAGGTCGTCAAGGGTGCCTTTACAGGGCTGCGCCCGGCAGTGGTCGGCTTCATCCTGGCTGCCGTGGTGGATATCTACCTGACGTCTCTGTTCAGTTACAGTACCTTCCGTCAGACGGGAAACGTTGCCGATCTGTTTAACTGGACGGCCATCATTCTTTTCGCCGTGATGCTGGCTGTATATCTGAAATTTCCGAAAATCCATCCGATCTGGATTATTCTTGCGTCCGCTGCGGCGGGCATTGTGCTGAGGCTGTAGGCCGGGGAGGAAGATGATATGGATACGGGGAGAACTGAGAAAGCTCAGAAGCCTGAGGAAGCTGAGCGGCCGGAGAAATCCGGGCAGCCTGAGGAAGCTGAGCGGCCGGAGAAATCCGGGCAGCCTGAGAAAACTGAGCAGACAGAGGAAGGCTTACGGCAGGAGGAGACCGGTGCGTACGGGCAGGCGGAGGCACGATACCGCCTGTGGATGCAGAGACTTTCGGACAGCGATCCTCTGAAGAGAGAACTGGAGGATATAGCTTGTAACCTGGAGGAGATCAGGGAACGATTTTCCCGGGAGATGACCTTCGGAACGGCGGGACTCCGCGGAAAAATGCGTGCCGGCACGAACGGTATGAACAACTATACCGTTTTCCGCGCCTCCAGAGGCATTGCCGCCTATATTGCCGCGCAGGGAAAAGAAGCCATGGAGAGGGGCATTCTGATCGCCCATGATCCGAGACATCATTCCAGAGAATTTTCAGAAATGGCGGCGGCTGTTTTTGCGAAAAAAGGTATCCGTGTCTATATGTTTGACGGTATGCGTCCGACGCCCGAGCTCGCCTGCCTGATCAGGAAGCTCCACACCATCTCCGGCGTGAATATCACGGCCTCCCACAATCCGAAAGAATACAACGGTTACAAGGTCTACTGGGAGGACGGATGTCAGGTTTCCGGAGAGGTGGCCGCCGGCATGGAGCAGGAGATCAGAAAATTTGATTATTTTCCTCCGCTGTTCTGCCGCCCGGAGAAAAACGGAAACGGGACAGGAACGGAAGAAACAGCGCGCTGTGCCCTCACAGATGCCGGAATCGAGGAGATCTGGTTTTCGCTGGTCGGATCCGGCATGATCCACATTCTGGATGCCTCGTATGACAGTCTCTATCTGGACATGGTGGCGTCGCTTGCCATTCACAGCGGCAGTGATATCGACCTGTCCATTCCCTTTGTGTATACACCGCTGAACGGCGCCGGTTCCAAATTTTTCCGTCGGATCATGAGACGCCGCGGTTTTACAGGCGGCGTGATCGTTCCGGAACAGGAAAATCCGGACCCGGATTTTTCCACCGTCGGCTATCCGAATCCCGAGGATCCGAAGGCGTTTGCGCTGGCGGAGAAGCTGGGAAGAAAAACAGGAGCGGAGCTGCTGCTCGCCACGGACCCGGATTCTGACCGCTTTGCGGCGGAGGTCAGGGGAGAGGATGGAAATTATATTCCGCTGAACGGCAATCAGACGGGGTATCTTCTGGTCAATTATATTCTGGAGGGCCGGAAGAGCGCCGGCACGCTGCCGGAAAAGGGCGCCATGGTGCGGTCCATCGTCACGGGTTCCCTGTCCTCGGATATCGCGGCATCCTACGGGGTGAAAATGTTTGAGTCACTGACGGGCTTCAAGAATATCTGCGGCAGGATCGATGAGATCACAGCAAAGGGCTATACGTATCTGTTCGGCTACGAGGAATCCGTGGGCTATGCGGCGCATCCGGAGATCCGGGACAAGGACGGGATCAGCGCCGGCATGCTGCTTACGGAGGCTGCGGCATATTACAGGAAACAGGGGAAGACGCTCTGGCAGGAGCTTCAGGAAATTTACAGAAAATACGGGTATGTCTCCGAGATAGAGACGAGTATCGTGCTGGAAGGTGAGGCAGGCCGCGCGAGAATCGGAAGAATGATGGAGGCGGCCAGGACCAGATCGCATCTTCTGACGGACGGCGTCGATTTTGCCGGCAGGCAGCTCTCCGGTCCGGATGAAGGCTTCCGGACCGTGCGCGTGATCGATTATCTGCACGGTTATGCAGGTACGGACCCGGACGGCGCGGACAGCATTCCTCCGCAGAACGCGATACGCATCTTCCTGAAGAACGGCGCGTGGTTTGCCATCCGGCCATCGGGCACGGAACCGAAGATCAAATTTTATTTCTATGCGAAAGGGGCGTCTTCGGAGGAAGCCGCCTCGGTGAACAGACGCATCAGCGAAGAGGTCCTGTCGGTCCTGAGAGAAGTCAGGTAAGACAGGGGAAGAGACGAACATGATTTATATCGGAAATCACCTGTCCACAACAAAGGGATATGAGGCGATGGGGAAAAAGGAGTCGGCGCTCGGCGGAACGACGTTTGCCTTTTTCACCAGGAACCCGAGAGGCGGAAGCAAAAAGGAGGCTTCTTCCGAAGACCTTCAGGCGCTGAAGAATTATCTGGATGATCACGGCTTCGGGCCTCTTGTCGCCCATGCGCCGTATACGATGAACCTCTGCAGTGACAGGCCGTCGGTCCGGGAATTTGCGGCGAGGGTATTCCGGGAGGATCTCGCCGGCATGGAACGACTGCCCGGCCATTATTTTAATTTTCACCCGGGTTCGCATGTGGGGCAGGGCGTGGAAAAGGGCATCGATCTTATTGCTGACGTGCTAAACGAATCGCTGAAGCCGGATCAGAAGACGACGGTTCTTCTGGAGACCATGGCCGGCAAGGGAACAGAGGTCGGGAAAACCTTCGGAGAATTAAGGGAGATTCTGGACCGCGTCAGGCCGGAGCTCCGTCCGGTGCTCGGTGTCTGCTTCGACACCTGTCATGTATGGGACGGCGGCTATGATATCGTCAGTGATCTGGACGGTGTGCTGCAGAAGTTTGACGATGAGATCGGACTGGACCGTCTGTATGCTGTTCATCTCAATGACAGCAAAAATCCGCTCGGCGCCCGTAAGGACCGCCATGAAAAGCTCGGCCTGGGCTGCATCGGCGCGGAGGCGCTGCGCAGGGTGGTCACGCATCCGGCACTGCAGGGAAAGCCTTTTATTCTGGAAACGCCGAACGAGGATGAAGGATACAGGGACGAAATCGCGAGAGTGAAGCGTGCCATGCTTCCGAAGGACGGAGGCGGGGAGGAGACATGTCAAAACCTGAAAAAATGAAACCGGGAGACAGACTCGGAGAACTCATGGATTTTTTCGACGGGTATGACACCGCAGTCTATACCTGTGAGGATGACGGATATGATTATCTGGAAAACGGCGAATACTGTGTGGAGACAGACAACCCGCACGGGGAGGACCATCTGATCATCGATATCTACCGGGATGAGTCGACGCTCTGGTACGGCGACTGGAGCGCACAGTATCAGAATACGCCGAAGGGCATGCTTCATATGAAGGAAGATATCGGCGCATTTCTGGACGGCCGTATGTACATTGCCGTTGTGACGGAGGGTGACGCCTGGGTGTGCTCGATCACGGTCGGCAGCGGACGTGTGGAAAAGGGCGCGCTGATACGCCGGATTTCGGAATACCTGAAGTCCGCCGGTGTGGAGGAATGGGTGAAGAGAATCCGCGCGGACGGCGCCGAAGTCACCTGCCTCTGGTGGGACGAGGACAGAAACGATCACTTCCGGATCAGACCGGGCGAGATGGCATAAGGCGGAAAAGAGAGTACAGCTATGATTTATGAGTATCCTGACTGGGTTGAGACATTTCAGTGTATTGCCGACCGCTGCCCGGACACCTGCTGCGCAGGCTGGGAAGTCGGCGTGGACCGTGACACGTGTGAGCTTTACCGGAAGGCACCGGAACCTCTGGCATCGAGATTCAGGCAGGTGATGCGGACAGATCCTGAAACGGGCGGCTGCTATTTTCTCCCTGCGGAGAAGATGCGCTGTCCGTTTCTGAATGAACGCAACCTCTGCGACATCATCATCCATCTGGGACCGGACGCGCTGAGCATGGTCTGTGACGAATATCCCCGTTATTTTAATGAGATCGGGGATTACCAGCAGATGGACATGAGTCTGTCATGCATGGAGTTCGGCAGGATTTTTTTCAGCCACGGCGATATGGTGCTGAAGCGGCAGGAGGATGATCTGGCCGGGGAGACGGAGGCCGACAACGAGAGGCTCCTTGCCATCCTGGATCTGAGAGATGAGATGATCGGAAGAATGCAGGCGTCAGACCGCCCGTGGAAAGAGACGCTTATGGCGCTGGAGCGGGAATACGGACAGGAGCCGGAGCGGCTTTTTTCCGAGACGGATGATCATCTCTGCCGTCTGATGAATGCTCAGGAAATGCTGGACGCGCGCACGGCGCAGGTGTTCGGTGAAGTCGGCAGGTCTGTCTCAGCGCACGGGCAGGGGGAATCTTCTCCTGAGGAAGAGGGCTGGTTCCGGAAGCTTGCGGTTTATTTTATTTTCAGATATATGCCGGACCTGTACAGGGATACGGACACAGATGCGGAATTCCGGCTGATCAACCGGAGTCTGCGCTTCCTGGAGCTGATGTGTGATGCACGCAGACAGAAGGAACACCGGGAGCTTACCGTTGAGGACATCATCGATATCGCCCATCTCTATTCCCGGCAGGTGGAGCATTCATCGGAAATTGTGGAACGGCTGAAGAAAGAATGACAGAAAAACCGGTGCAGAGTGCCGGAAGGGAGGAGCAGTCGCGTGATCACGGTAAGTGCGCCCGACGGGCTGGATCTGAAAAAAATCTTCGACAGCGGCCAGTGCTTCCGCTGGCAGTGCATCGGAGAGGATGCCTGGCGCATTCCTTCTTCCGGGAAAGTGCTGGAGGTGCGCCAGACAGCTCCGGACACAGCCGCGTTCTTCTGTTCTGAAGAAGAATTTGAAGGATTCTGGAAGAAGTATTTCGATCTCGGAACGGATTATGACCGGATTTCGGAGATGATCGATCCTGAGGACTGTTTTCTTTCGGAGGCGGCAGCGGCAGGGCGCGGCATCAGGATACTCTCGCAGGATCCGTGGGAGACGCTTGTCACCTTTATTATTTCTCAGAGAAAAAGCATTCCGGCGATCCGCACCTGTGTCGCGAAGCTCTGCGGGGCGTGCAGCCGTACCGGAAACGGGAGAGGCGGGGACACCGAATCTTCCATGCGGCAGTTCCCATCTCCGGAGGCAGTTCTTGAGGCGGGGAAGAACGGGCGGCTGGATACCTGCAGCCTCGGGTACAGACTTCCGTATGTGATATCGGCGGCGGAGACGGTTTCGGGAAACGAAGATTTTTCCATGGCACACCTCGCGCGGCTGGATGACGGTGCGCTTCTTCAGAAACTGATGCAGCTGAAAGGCGTGGGCATCAAGGTGGCCAAATGCACGATGCTGTTCGGGTTCCACCGGCTGGACACCTTTCCCGTGGATGTGTGGATCGGCAGAGCACTGGAAAACGAATACGGCGGGAACTTTGATTTTCGCCGGTACAGTCCGTACGGCGGTGTGATTCAGCAGTATATCTTTGCCTGGTACCGGGAAAAGGAAACGGCCGGCTTCCGCCTGAAGAGGCTGGACCGTAAGGTGGTCTTCAGGGGAAAGCTGCTCAGCTTCTGCCAGGATACGGTGCAGCTTCCTGACGGAAAAAAGGAAACGTGGGATTTCGTCAGCCATCCGACCGGCGGTGCCTGTGTGGTACCCGTCCTTCCCGACGGAAAAATCCTGATGGAGCGTCAGATGCGCCCTGCGATCGGGAAAGAGACACTGGAGCTTCCTGCCGGCGCAAAAAATTCCCCGGAGGAAGATCCGGCGGAGGCGGCGCGGCGTGAGCTGGAGGAAGAGACAGGCTATACCTGCGACAGGCTGATTTTTCTCGCCGGTATCTACAGCGCGCCTTCCTGGTGCAATGAACATACGGACATCTATCTCGCGGAGCAGATCCGGCCGGTGCACGGCCAGATGCCTGATGAGGCGGAAGAGATCCGGCTGGAGGCCTATCCGATGAGGCAGCTGCTCTCCATGATCTCCCGGGGAGACATCGTGGATGCCAAGACCGTTGCCGGTATCACGGCATATGCCGCGAGGCAGAGACTTCAGTCATGACGGGCACATCCGGGAATGCCGCGGTCAGGACAGGGACGGTATGAGACGGGGATGGTTCCGTTATGCGGGGCCGCATGAGCCGGAAGAGGCAGTCTGTCCGGCCGGACAAGTGGAGGAAGAACGATGATTTCATATAAAAATATCGTGTTTGACATGGGACGCGTCCTGACGGATTATGACGCGGACCTGTCAACGAGGCAGTTCACGGACGATCCGGCGGTGATCCGGGAGGTGAATCTCGTGGTCTATCATTCCGGTGAGTGGACCATGCTGGATGCCGGACTGATTTCCGAGGAGGAGGCGCTCTTCGATATGATGCGTCACTGCTCATCCGATGAGGTGAGGCGCGTGGCAAAGGAGAGCTTTCTTCACTGGGATGATTATAATCTGATGCTGCATCCGGGGATGGACAGGGTCGTCCGCGGCGTGAAGGAGGCCGGAAAGAACGCCTACATTCTTTCCAATAACAGTGTGCGCATGGCGAAAGGCGACAGATGGAAGGATTACGTTCCCTGCCCGGAACTCTATGACGGCATGTTCATCTCCGCATGCTATCACACGCTGAAGCCTCAGCATCTGATCTATGAAACCTTTCTTAAGACGTACGGACTGAAGCCGCAGGACTGCTTTTTCATCGATGACCTGAAGCGGAATGTCCGGGCCGCATCGGCGTGCGGCATCGACGGATGCGTTTTCGACGGGGATGCGGAGGCACTGTATCACAGGCTTCTGGACTGACCGGATCTGATGTATCCGCACACCTGCGGCAGAAGAGCCACTTCCTGATGGTCAGGAACCGGACAGACCGCGGGTGCTGTCATCCTTTGAGCGATTTCACAGAGCCGATGCATCTCCCGGTCAGTTGAGCCTGAAAAGCGAAAAGCGCGAGGACCCGTTCAAGCCTGCGCCAGCAGGCGCGTTCCGCAGCGCCGCTTTTCAGGTGAGAATGACCGATGGAGATACACGGCGAATGTGACCGGAGTGAAAAGGATGATGCATCCGAGGTCTGCTGCGCATAAATGTCATCGCAGGTGAATTAATTCAGTACATTGAATTGACAAATTCAGATGGCGTAATTAGAATGGTAAAACGTAATTATTGAAGACAAAGACGATTCACGGATTCCGGCCAGGAATCCACCTGATATGGAGGCTGACAATCATGGCGCTGGAACTTTCAAAAGAGTACAGAGACTGCCTGCTGAATGAAATCAGTGAAGAAGATGTGGGCAGGACTCTCCGGCTCGCAGGATGGGTAGAAAATATCCGCGATCACGGCGGCGTTTCTTTCATCGATCTGCGTGATATGTACGGTGTGGTGCAGGTCGTACTGAGAGATACCTCTCTTCTTGACGGAATTGTAAAGGAAGACTGCATTACGGTAGAGGGACTGGTGGAACACCGCGATGAGGATACTTACAATCCGAAGATTCCGACCGGTACGATCGAGCTTGAGGCTCACAGCATCAGGATTCTCGGCAGGGTATACAGACCGCTTCCGTTTGAGATCATTACATCTCATGAGATCCGCGAGGATGTCCGTCTGAAGTACCGCTATCTGGATCTCAGGAACAGAAAGGTGCTGGATAACATTCTTTTCCGCTCGAAGGTTATCGCCTACCTGCGTCAGAAGATGACGGAGCTCGGCTTCGTTGAATTCCAGACACCGATCCTCACCGCTTCGAGCCCTGAGGGCGCGAGAGACTATATTGTTCCTTCCAGAAAATTCAAGGGAAAGTTCTATGCGCTGCCGCAGGCTCCGCAGCAGTTCAAGCAGCTGCTGATGGTTTCCGGCATCGACAAGTATTTCCAGATCGCACCGTGTTTCCGCGATGAGGATGCCCGTGCGGACCGCTCTCCTGGTGAATTCTATCAGCTGGATTTTGAGATGAGCTTTGCCACGCAGGAAGACGTATTCAGAGTCGGCGAGGCGGTGCTCACCGATACCTTTAAGAAATTTGCACCGGAAGGCTCCGTGATCACGGAGGCACCGTATCCGGTTATCAGCTATAAGCAGGCCATGCTTGAGTTCGGCAGCGACAAGCCGGATCTCAGGAACCCGCTGAGAATTATCGATCTCACGGAGTTTTTCCAGAAATGTACGTTCAAGGGCTTCCTGAACAGGACCGTGCGTGCGATCCGCGTGCCGCAGCGGATGTCCAAGGGATTCCAGGAGAAGCTGCTGAAATTTGCCATGTCCATCGGCATGGGCGGCCTCGGCTATCTCGAAGTGCTGGAAGACGGCACCTTCAAGGGACCGATCGATAAGTTTATCCCCGCCGACATGAAACAGGAGCTGAAGGATCTCGCGCATCTGGAGATCGGAGACACGATCTATTTCATTGCCGACAAGGAGAAAACAGCTGCGCTGTATGCCGGCCAGATCCGCAATGAGCTGGGCGAGCGCCTGGGCCTGACGGAGAAGAATGCCTTCCGCTTCTGCTTTGTCAATGACTTCCCGATGTACGAGTACAATCCGGAAGAGAAGAGAATGGATTTCACCCATAATCCTTTCTCCATGCCGCAGGGCGGACTGGATGCGCTGAATCATCAGAAGGTGGAGGATATCCTTGCCTATCAGTTTGATATTGTATGCAACGGCGTTGAACTTTCTTCGGGCGCCGTCCGTAACCATGATGTGGAGATCATGAAGAGAGCTTTTGAGATCGCGGGCTATACCGAGGAAGATCTGAAGCAGAAATTCGGAGCGCTGTACAATGCTTTCCAGTACGGAGCACCGCCGCATGCCGGCATGGCGCCCGGCATCGACCGTATGATCATGCTGCTCCGCAATGAGGACAACATCCGCGAGGTTATCGCGTTCCCTATGAACGGCAACGCACAGGATCTGATGTGCGGTGCACCGGGCACAGTGACGGAGACACAGCTGCGCGAGGCGCACATCAAGGTCAGAGACTGAGTTTTTCACACGCCGGAGTCAATGTTTTCACGCTCCGGAGTAAATTTAATAAAAAGAGTCAGACGGGCTGCCGCAGCTGCGGCAGCCCGTGGTTTTATGACGATAACATACGCGAACAGTGAGCCTTATCCGCACAGACGAAGTGTGATGCGGTAAGGTGAACATCGCGATAGCCCGACGAAGTCGGACCTGGTATGAGCATAGCGCGGCAGGCACGGATTTTTCCCGGATATCCCATGTCCGGTGTTCTGCCTGAGACAGCGGATGACGGCGGACAGATAAAGCGGAGGTCAGTCAGATGATACAGGACATTGCGCCTAAACAGTTCCACAATGAATATACGCCCCATGAGCCGGACGGCCATGAGACAGCCCTTTTTTACCGGGATCGGTTAACCCTGCTGAAGAAGCATCCGGACGGGACATTTTCCTTCCCGAAGGTTTCTGATTTTCAGTACAGCGGTGCAGAGTTCACCTACCTGTTCCGCATCGACGAGGAAGATTTTTTCCTGGTGTCATATCCGGAGAAAAGGAGTCCGGAGAAATCGGTCCCCGAACAGCTGCGGGAGGATTTTTCTTTTGAGAAAAGCTGGTTTTTCAGGGACGCGAAGCCGAGATATCTCGCGTACGCCGGCGTCACGGGACTGCAGCTCGAGGACTGGTACCGCGGCCACAGGATCTGCGGCGAGTGCGGCACAGCGCTGGAGAAGGATCCGACGGAGCGCATGATGCGCTGTCCGGAATGCGGGAGAATGTATTACCCGACCATCTGTCCCGGTGTGATTGTGGGTGTGATCCACAGGGGGAAGCTCCTGATGAGCCGCTATGCCGGAAGGGAATATAAACGGTTCGCACTGATTGCCGGCTTCAATGAGAGCGGGGAGACGATTGAGGAGACCGTTCACCGTGAGGTGATGGAAGAGGTCGGCCTGAAGGTAAAAAATCTCCGCTATTACAAGAGCCAGCCATGGCCGTTTTCCGATACCCTGCTGATGGGATTTTTCTGTGATCTGGACGGAGACGACGAAGCCATCCGTCTCGAGGAAGATGAGCTTTCCGAGGCGGCATTCTATGCGCCGGAGGACGTGCCGGAAGATCATGAGCACGCGTCGCTCACCTCCGAGATGATGACCGTATTCAAAATGCACTACGGGAAGAAAGCCTGAAGGGCAGCGCGCAGATCTGAATTTTTTCAGGTGAATGTTCTCTGTGAAAAGTGTATAGTATCAGTGAAAATGTAAGACATTCCAGAAAAAGGGGGATACTTCCATGAATATTCTTGTGACAGGCGGTGCGGGCTATATCGGGAGCCATACCTGTGTGGAACTGCTGAATGCAGGATACGGCGTTGTCATTATCGATAACCTGTATAACTCCAATGCGAAGGCAGTGGACAGGATTGAACAGATCACCGGTAAAAAGGTGAAGTTCTATCAGAACGACGTGCTGGATAAAGAAGCGCTGGAGAAGATTTTTACGGAAAATCAGATCGATGCGGTGATTCACTTCGCCGGGCTGAAGGCCGTCGGCGAGTCCGTGCGTAAGCCGATAGAATATTATCATGTCAATATCGGCGGTACACTGAATCTCGTCGATGTGATGAGAAAGCATAACTGCAGGAATATCATTTTCAGTTCTTCGGCAACGGTTTACGGAGATCCTGCGGAGATCCCGATTTCGGAAAACTGCCCGAAGGGAACCTGCACGAATCCCTACGGCTGGACAAAGTGGATGCAGGAGCAGATCCTGACCGATATTCATACCGCAGACCCGGCGTGGAATGTGATTCTGCTTCGTTACTTCAACCCGATCGGTGCTCATAAGAGCGGGCTGATCGGAGAGGATCCGAAGGGCATTCCGAACAATCTGCTCCCGTATGTGGCGCAGGTGGCCATCGGCAGGCTGCCGCAGATCAATGTCTTCGGCAATGATTATGATACACCGGACGGCACCGGTGTCCGCGATTATATCCATGTGGTTGACCTGGCGCGCGGCCACGTAAAAGCTGTCGAGCGGCTGGCGAAAAACGACGGCGTCTTCATCTGCAATCTCGGCACAGGGAAGGGCTATTCTGTTCTTGACGTGATCCATGCATTTGAGAAGGCCTGCGGACACAGTCTGAAATATGAGATCAAACCGCGCCGCGCCGGCGATATCGCAACCTGCTACTGCAATCCGGCGAAGGCTGAAAAGGAGCTCGGCTGGAAGGCGGAGTATGATATTGACGATATGTGTGAGGATTCCTGGAGATGGCAGACCATGAATCCGGACGGCTACAACACGAAGGACTGAGCGCGCTGCCGCAGTATGGGCTGTAATAAGCGGGGCATCGGCTGATACTACTTAATTTTAATGATTTGTCGACACTATTTAGAAAATAAGGACACTATAAATAAAATAGTGTTGACAATTTTGATTACCGGTGGTATAACGCATTACATAATTAACAGCAACAACACAGCGACTGAAGATCGACAAAGGAGTCATCTGCGATTTGACGCAGATGGCTCCTTTTTTATTCACCGCAGTCTCCGGGATACAGCTGGTATCCGGAGGCGGAACTGCAGGAGAAAGAGCAGCAGCATGATGGATTCAGAAATTCTGTTACAGATCAATTCCCTGAATGTTGAGTTTCATACGGCGGAGGGCACCGTGAGGGCGGTCAGCAATCTGCATTACACGCTGCGCCACGGGGAGAAGCTCGGCATCGTCGGTGAGAGCGGCAGCGGAAAGAGCGTATCCTCGCTCGCCGTCATGCAGCTCATTCCGAATCCGCCGGGACGGATTACACAGGGCGAGATTCTCTACCGCGGCCGCGATCTCGTGAAGTGCAGCGAGAAGGAAATGGAAAAAATCCGCGGCAACGAAATTTCCATGATTTTCCAGGAGCCGATGACCTCGCTGAATCCGATCATCCGCTGCGGAAGTCAGATCGCCGAGTCGCTGGAGCTGCACAGAGGCATGAAGAAAAAAGAAGCCATGCAGGCGGCCATTCAGCTGATGCGCGATGTCGGCATCGCCAATCCGGAGGTCCGGGCCTATGAATATCCGCATCAGATGTCAGGCGGCATGAGGCAGAGGGTCATGATTGCCATGGCACTTGCGTGCCAGCCGAAGATTCTGATCGCCGATGAACCGACGACCGCTCTCGATGTGACCATCCAGGCACAGATTCTTGATCTGATCAATGAACTTAATGAAACGACAGGCACCTCCGTTCTGTTTATCACACATGATCTCGGCGTGATTCATGAGCTTTGCGATAACGTCATTGTCATGTACACCGGGCATATCGTTGAGAAGGCATCCGTCAAGGATCTGTTTGCTGATCCGCTCCATCCGTATACACAGGGACTGCTGGCTGCCATTCCACACATCACAAAAGACCGGCCGAGGCTCACGGCCATTAAGGGCATGGTTCCGAATCCCACCGATCATATTGACGGATGTTCATTCTGGCCGAGATGCCCGTACGCTGATGAGCGGTGCAGGCACGAGGAGCCGCCGATGTGCCGGGAGAGCAAAGGCCGTTACGTCCGCTGCTGGAAATACGAAGCGCACGCCGTTGAAGAAGGACTCGACGACAGGCAAGGATAAGGAGAATTTTCATGAGTGGCGAAAAGAATGAAAATGTACTTCTCACTGCGGATCAGGTAAAGGTTTATTTCCGCGGAAAGAATAAAAAGGAGGGCACCGTAAGGGCTGTTGACGGCGTGACCCTTCAGATCATACGGGGCGAGACTTTCGGTGTCGTCGGGGAGAGCGGATGCGGCAAGAGCACGCTCGGCAGAACGCTCGTGAAACTTCAGGAACCAACCTCCGGGACGATTCGTTTTGAGGGAAAGGATATCAGCACCCTGAAAGGGAAAGAACTGAAGGAAATGAGAAAAGAGGCTCAGATCATTTTTCAGGACCCTTCAGCCTGTCTCAACCCGAGGAGAACCGTCCGGCAGATTCTGATGGAACCATTTTTTATCCACCATATGCAGAATGAGGTCAACATGGACGAGGAGATCCACCGTCTGCTGAATCTGGTCGGACTGGATGAATATCATCTGACGCGATATCCGCATGAACTGTCCGGCGGACAGAAACAGAGGATCGGCATCGCCAGAGCCATCGCGCTGAGGCCGAAACTGATCGTCTGCGATGAAGCGGTGTCCGCACTGGACGTATCCGTACAGGCGCAGGTTCTGAATCTTCTTCAGGATCTGAAGGAGAAACTGGGACTTACCTATTTCTTTATTTCCCACAACCTGAACGTGGTCTATCAGGTGAGTGACCGGGTCGGCGTCATGTATCTCGGCCAGATGGTTGAGATCGCGGATTACGATCAGATTTATCAGAAACGGTATCATCCGTACACCGAGGCGCTTCTTTCAGCCATCCCTCAGGTTACAGATGACAGCAGCGTGAAGAGAATTCACCTGGAGGGAGAAGTTCCGAGCCCCTCCAATCCCCCGTCAGGGTGCAGATTCCACACAAGGTGCAGCAAAGCGTGTGAGCGCTGCAGTCAGGAAATGCCGCAGCTCCGTGAAGTTGAGCCGGGACATTTCGTCGCCTGTCACCTTTATGATCAGGGCGTGAACAATGCCGGTAAAAAGGTCTGACCGCGCTGATTTTTCCGGGAAAAATCCACAGGGCCGCCGTACCGGACGTGCCGCAGAAGAACAGGAGACTTCGCCGGATCTTCCGGCGTCTCACATATAACAACAAGGAGGAAGAAGATATGAAAAAGAAATTAGTCAGCATCGGCCTCAGCGTTATCATGGCCGCAGCACTGGCCGGCTGCGGGAGCAGTCAGAACAGCACAACAGCTACATCCTCTGTGTCATCGGGTTCTGAGGCGGCAGGAGCCGCGGCCTCTTCCGGTACCACAGGAGCGGTGACATCGAACGGAGATAACTCCATCGTTGTTGCCATGGGCTCCGGTTTTGATACCCTTGACCCCGGTTATGTTTATGAAAAGAACCCGCCGCTTATTATCAACGCGTGCTATGACAACCTGTTCAAATTTGTGGGAGACGGCGAGAAGCCGGAACCTGATCTTGCTGATTCCTATGAATTCAGCGATGACAATAAGACCCTGACCGTCACCCTGAAGGACGCAACCTTTGCCAGCGGCAATCCCGTCACATCAGAGGATGTCGCATTCTCCATCAACCGCTGCAAGAATCTCAAGGGCAATCCTTCTTTCATCTGCGATACGATCGACAGCATCGAGACGCCTGATGACAAGACCGTCGTCTTCCATCTGAACAGTGTCGACAGTGCTATTCTTTCGAAACTGACGTACAGTTCCATGGCTATCCTGGACAGTAAGGTTGTGAAGGAACACGGCGGAACGGATGCGGAGGACGCTTCCACGACCGATACGGCACAGTCCTATCTCGATACCACCAGTGCCGGTTCGGGCATGTACGTTCTGACAAGCTACACCCCGGATTCCCAGGCGATTCTTGAGAAGAATGAGAATTACTGGGGCACGCCGTCCAATATCGATAAAGTCACCGTTTCCTTTGAATCCGATGCGAACAGCCAGATGATGGCACTTTCTTCCGGAGACGTTGATATTGCAGTGAACCTGACTGATGATACGATGGCCGAGCTTCAGGGCGACGATACGATCGAACTGGCCAACAAGCCGACCAAGACCGTCGGATTCGTCATGATGAACGAAGATCCGGAGATCGGCGGACCGGTAGCGGATCCGAAAGTGCAGCAGGCCATCCGGAAAGCACTGGATTATTCCGGCATTCAGACGATCTGCGGCGAAGGTACCATCACGCCGTATTCCGTACTTCAGGAAGGCTTCATGGGAAGCAAGGGAGAGCGTTCAACCGATTACACAGATATCGAAGAAGCAAAGAAGCTGCTTTCCGACGCCGGATATCCGGACGGTTTTGATATCGATCTGACGGTCTGCGATCTTGATATGGAAGGCATTCTGATGAGCGACCTGGCGCAGAAGGTAAAGGAAGATCTTTCACAGATCGGAATCAATGTCAACATTGTCAGTGAAGCATGGGCAGCCGGCTACGGCGATGACTACCGCGACGGAAAGCTCGGATTCACAGTGATGTACTGGGGCATCGATTACAATGACCCGAACGTGCAGCTCGCATTCCTGCCCGGCCAGACCGTAGGTCTCCGTGCAAACTGGACAGAAGACAAGGATCCGGATCTGGCGGGTCTCGTTCAGAAGACCATGGATGCTGTTGACGATGATGAACGTACGGATC
>Ga0256406_1003026_pt1 | contig 21998 bp, 11 predicted proteins | sample RumenRJG_03DNA_FD_185986 | JGI IMG/M metagenome (GOLD analysis project Ga0256406, IMG submission 185986) | Bovine rumen microbial communities from Lethbridge, Alberta, Canada - RJG_03 | ecosystem: Host-associated > Mammals > Digestive system > Stomach > Rumen | place: Canada: Alberta | collected... | reverse complement strand
CGAGGAGAACGCGAAGCGGACTCACCACCCAGACTCCTCCACAAAACAACAATAGGCTTTAGCCTAAGCGCTGAGGATGAGATTTTCCTTTTAATCATCATCCACGGAAAAATTCAACTGGTCCCAATTCAAGCCTCACAGCTTTATTTATATTCCTCCTCAATGTCCGGCTCGTGGTCCTGACCACTGCCGTAGCGATGATATTCAAACGCGATGCTCTGCTCCTTAAGGTAGTGGATGAGCTCCACACGACCGTTCTTCACGGGAGCATCTGCGGCGATGAACTTATTGGTGTCGGCCGCACGCTGATACATCTTCTCGGGAATGTCGGGCGAGCAGGTGCGAATGCGCTCGTAGGTGGGAATCGACTCGATGAAGCTGTCGAGCAACTCTTCCTTCACCGTAGCTCCGAGTGCGGTCAGCTTGCTTGCCAAATCCTTGCGCTGGTCTGACGGGTCACAGCTCACGGTGAGTGGCGTGCCGCAGATCTGAGCTGCCAGAGCCACCATCAGCGCCTGCTCATCGGTGTCGCCCTTGAAGAGTCTCAGCGCCATGCCGCCCTTGAGCGGAAGATAGCGGAAGACGTTCTGCTCGCCATGGATATGGTTCCAGTCGCGCGGACGGCTGAACTCGCTCTTCCAGGCCTCGGCATAGCTCTTGCGATAATCTGTCTTCGAACCCTTCTTATCCGTGATCACCGTGAACTGCTGGCAGTAGTTGGGACCGCCGGCCTTGATGCCGGGACCGAAGGCCGACAGCTTCATGCCACCAAATGGCTGACGGTTGACGATGGCTCCCGTGATACCGCGGTTGATGTAGAGGTTACCGGCCATGATGGAGTCACGCCACAAGCGGCGCTCGTTCTCGTCGAGCGTCTGGATACCCGAAGTAAGGCCGTAGTCCAGGCCGTTGACCAAGTCGATAGCCTCTTGCAGTGAGTCGAAGGGAGCCACAGACAGCATGGGACCGAAAAGCTCGGTGCGGAACGAGTAGTTGGTTGGCCTGACGCCCATCTTCACCGTTGGCGCAAGGATATAGTGCTTCTTGTCGACCCAGCGAGGAGCAACGAGCCACGACTCACCGGGCTCCTGCGTGTTGATGGCCTTCAGTAGCTTCTCGTTCTTGTTGGTAATCATCGGTCCGACAATGTTGCCCGCATTCCATACACCGCCAACCTTCATACTCGTGGCGCAATCCTTCAATTTCGTTCTGAAGTCGGGACGCTCATACACCGACCGCTCCACGAGGAACAGCGAGCAGGCCGAGCACTTCTGACCGGCGTTGCTGAAGGCCGAGTGGCAGGCGCTCATGATGGCGTGGTCCATATCGGCCGAGGCCGTACAGATGATGACGTTCTTTCCGCCCGTCTCTGCCGACAGCGGCGTGGTGGGCTTGACGCGCAGGATCGACTGGGCCGTGTCGGTTCCGCCCGTGAGGATGATGTGCTTGATCTCGGGCGCCTTGGTGAGCTTGTCGAGAGCGTCGCGCTCTGTGATAACCACCTGCAGGGCCTCCTTCGGAACACCAGCATCCCAGAAGGCTTTGGCGAAGAGCCAGGCCACGGGAGCAGCCACCGAAGCGGGCTTCAAGATCACGGTGTTGCCCGATGCCAGTCCGGCCACCACTCCACCGCACGGGATGGCGCAGGGGAAGTTCCAGGGCGAGATGACGAGCACGGTGCCCTTGGCCTTGATGTCCACATCCCTCATGGCGTAGAACTTCTTCATCGACGTGGTGTAGAAGCGGCAGTAGTCGATGCCTTCCGACACCTCCACGTCGCCCTCGACGACGGTCTTGCCAGTGATGGCGCACATGGCACCGATGAGGTCGCCACGCAGGTCGCCCATTCGGTTGGCGGCATCGTACATGATCTTATGGCGCTCCTCAATGGTCGTATCGCGCCAATGTCCGGGATCGGCGGTGGCAATCTTGATGATTTCCTCCACCTGTGCTACGTTGGCCTTCGACATCTCGCAGATCTCCACGTCCTCTTCCTGCGAACGGTCGTAGTATTTATAGCGGCTGTCGTTGACGACGGTCTTGCTGCCTATCTGGGTCGGGATGACCTCGGGCTTATCCTTAGGACTCTTCTTCCACTTCTTGAAGATCTCGCGCTGCCACTCCTGGTTGCACTCGCGGTCGAAGTCGGTATCCTGCTCGTTCATCATCACGTCCTGCGGAGGCATGGGAATGTAGGGCTTGCGGCGGTCCTGCGTGCGGTAAGGCGTATGGTTCAGCTTGTCCTTGATGGCATAGGCGTCCTCAAACTGCTTGCGCAGGAACTCCCAGGTCTCCGTGCCGGGCTTGAGGTTGAACGAGTGGGTGAGGAAATTGTCGGGCGCTGTGTTCTCGTCCATACGGCGGACCAGGTAGGACACGGCGTAGAGGAACTCCTTATCGTGCACCACCGGCGCATAGAGCACGACGTGGTTGCCAAGCTTCGACTGGGCACGCCATACGTGGTCGGCCATACCCTCGAGCATCTCGAAGCAGAAGGTATCCTTCGGCGTCTGATATTTCTGGGTGAGCAGATAGGCGTAGGAGATGGTGTAGAGATTGTGGGAGGCCATACCGATATGCAGGCACTTCGAGTTCTCGGGCAGCAGTCCGCGCTCAATGATGTGCAGATAGTTGGCGTCGACCTCGGTCTTGTTGGGACGAACGGGCGAGGGCCAGCCGTGGAGCGACGAGGTGACGGTCTCCATATCGAGGTTGCAGCCCTTCACGATACGCATCTTGATGGGCGCCCCGCCGCGTGAGCAGCGCTCCTTGGCAAACTCGAGCAGCTTTGTCTGGAAGTCCCAGGCGTCGGGCAGATAGGCCTGAACGACGATACCTGCCGAATAGTGCAGGAACTCGGGCTTTGACAGCGTGGTGAGGAACACCTTGATGGTCATGTCGAAGTCCTTGTATTCCTCCATGTCGAGGTTGACGAACTTGGGACTCTTCTTGCCGTTCTCGTCGACATACGGATAGTCGATGGCGGTCTGGTAGAGCGTCGACATACGTCTGACCAATTCAGGGAACGACTCCTCATAGTTCAGAGCGTGGGTCTGGGCGTAGATACCGGAGATCTTGACCGAAATATAGTTGATATCGGGTTGCTTCAGTGCGTCGATCGTATTCTGATAGCGGCGGTCGGCCTCTTCATTACCGAGCACTACCTCACCAAGCAGGTTTACGTTCTGTCCGATGTTCTCCTTGTTGCGCTCTGCCAGATGGCGGGTCAGATTGGGTCGGGCAGCATCCAGAATGACGCGCGAGGTGTCCGTGCGCAGGCGCTTCTTGATAATGGGGATGGCGATGGGATAGAACAGATAGCCAAACGACTGGTACATCTTGAAGAGCCAGGCGTCGCGCTTATTGAGGAACTCGGGCACTCCATACTCATCAATGAGCACCTTGATGCGGCGCGCGAGTTTACGGTTGTCGCGGATCTGCGAACTCTCGTCGAGCATCTTCACCAGAAACTTCTTGTCGCTGGGACGCTCAACCATCGTGGCATACATATTCTGTTCACGGCGCTCGGCCGGTGTGATACTCTCCTGACTGGTGTTGTAGAGAGTCATCAGCCACGTCTCTACCTCTTTAATAGTGGGCTTTTGCATAATCATGTTGTTTATGGTGTAGTAAAATACTGATTGCTGAGCACAGTCCACAGGCTGCACCCTAAGAAAGGTCTTTTTGCCAACCCGGCAAAAAGCAACAGCTATGCTTCTGTTGGGCTAAACATAACGGCTCTGTACCGGTGCAATTCCGACAGTGCCTGATGGGAAAATGTGTCAAAACAAAATCTTCTCATGTTGAATTTTATTATTATATCTCGTTTGCAAAGATAAAATAAAAATCGATTGAAACAAAGAAAATAGAAACTTTTTATAGCAAAAATCTTCAAAATGCTTATTTTTAATCAGTAAAAAGCTCATTTTGGAAACTTTCGTTTTATCTTGCCTTTATAAATTATGGGAGCGGCGAGACCGGTACCCGGTCGCAATCTATCAGATAACATCGGTCTGGCAGGAAGAACCTCCATGGCTTTGAAAGGTAGTGCCTTCCAGGCACATCACTCATCGATGTCCACAATCCGGGCACATCCACTCGCTTTGCTCATGTATGTACCCGGTTTCTGAGGTATTGCCTTCCAGGCAAATTATCTTGTTCGGGACATCATGTGCCCGACGGTGAGTGATTGACGTGTGATGTTCTCTTCCCCTCCCTTCGTAGGGAGGGGACTGAGGGGTGGGTCTTAGAGGATTGAGGGGGGCTTGGAGAGCTGAGGGGTGCGTCTTAAAGGCTGAGGAGTGGGACTTCTCTTTCTTTCTTGGTCGTCAGGAATGACGACCCTCCTACCTTGCGGCATCGAAGAACATCAGCTGCTGACAATTGAGAGCAGAACTGCTGACAGCTGAGAGCAGATCTGCTGACAGCTGAGAGCAGAACTGCTGACAGCTGTCAGCAACCATAAACATTCGGAATTAGACAATGCTTGCTTTCATCAACGAACCGTCTCAACAGCTTTCAATAATTAGTTTTTAACAGAGAATAATGGCCAATTCGTTAAAATAATACGCGAAATTCTAAAATATTTATCTCAAATCGTTATTTTTTATAAATTTTTGCTTATCTTCGCAAACAGAAACAGAACAGTTATTGACAGTGTACACAGCAAGTCCGTCCTGCGTGGGGATGGACCAGAGAGTTATTTACAGTATAGTTTCATTTAGTATTCAGGTCTATGGAGAAAAGGATCATTATGCTTTCAGCCTGTTCCCTGCTGGCGATATGCAGTGTATTCGCCCAAGTGAAGCAGGTAACGGGAGTGGTCATCGCCGAAGAGGACGGAGAGCCCGTAACGGGTGCATCCATCCGCGTGGAGGGTACCCAGTTGGGAACCATCACCGACACCGACGGCAAATTCCAGTTGGTTGACCTGCCAGAGAGTGCACGCACGCTGGTGGTCAACTACATGGGTATGCAGCAAAAGAAGGTGGCCATCAAGAGAGAGATGAAGATTACACTGTCGCCCGACCAGCGCTACCTCGACGATGTTATCGTGGTAGCCTTCGGTAAGCAAAAGAGAGAAAGTTTCACCGGTTCAGCAGGAATCATCAAGAGCGGCGACATCGCCAACATCCAGTCGAGCGACGCCCTCGAGGCCATCCACGGCAAGGTGGCGGGCGTGCAGATGGTGGAGAGCAACGACCCAGCGGCCAGCAATCCCACCATCCGAATCCGTGGCGTGAGCAGTATCAATGCCAGCAACGCCCCGCTCATCGTCCTCGACGGACTGCCCTACTCGGGCAACTACAGCGACATCAACCCGCAGGACATCGAGAGCATCAGCGTGCTTAAAGACGCCGCCTCCAATGCTCTCTATGGCGCACGTGGCGCAAACGGCGTCATCATGATCACCACCAAGCACCCGCAGCGCGGTGAGGCACAGATCACGCTCGACGCCAAATGGGGAGCCAACTCGAACGGTTACGTCAATTACGACTACATCAACGACCCGGCCTCTTACTACGAGCTTTACTATAAGGCGCTCTACAACTACTACACCAACTCTCAAGGACTGTCGGCCTACAACGCATGGAAGTCGGCCAACAGCGCCATGGGCAGCGACCAGAACCACGGCGGACTGGGCTACATCGTCTACAGCGTACCGAGCGGACAAGCGCTGATCGGACAGAACGGAAAACTCAATCCCAAGGCCACGCTGGGCAACGTGGTGAGCTACAACGGCCAGCAATACATGCTCTATCCCGACGATTGGCGCGACGAGGGACTGCGCACCGGCTCACGCCAGCAATACAACATGAGCATCAGCGGAGGCAACGACCAGTTCCAGTTCTACGGCAGCGGCAGTTATCTCTACAACGAGGGCATCACCCACGGCGCCGACTTCAAGCGCTACAACGGTATGTTTAAGGTGGACTATCAGGCCAAGAAGTGGTTGAAGTTCGGCGGTACGGCACGCTTCATCCACAACAACAGCAACAGCAACAATTATTCCTACTACGGGTCGCTCACAACGCCCTGCATCTATCCCGTCTACATCCGCGACGCCAACGGCAACATCCTCACCGACAGCAACGGCAAGCGCTACGACTATGGCGACGGACTCGTGACCGGCATCATCCGACCCAACAACAGCGGCGACAACTACATCCAGGACGACCTGCTCACGCTGACCAACAGCAAGAGCAACGCCTTCGGCTTCGCCGCCTACACCGACATCTCGTTCCTCAACGACTTCAAGCTGACGCTGAACGTCAACGTCTACGACACGGAGAACAGATACCGCACAGGCCAGACTCCCGACTACGGCTACTTCGGACAGACGGGCGGCTACGTCAGCACCTACCACTACCGCACGTATTCGGTCAACACCCAGCAGCTGCTCAACTGGAACAAGACGTTCAACAAGCACAGTCTTTATCTCCTCTTGGGCCACGAATACACGCGCGACAACAACGGCGTCCTGGGCGCAGCCAAGAACAATCTTGTCAACTACGCCGCCAACAAGGAGCTCGACGGTGCCGCAACACTGCTGAGCTCGGAAGGCTATACCTCTGTATATAATGTAGAGGGCTACTTCTTCCGCGCCAACTACGACTATGCCAGCCGCTATTTCGCTTCGTTCTCCTTCCGCCGCGACGGTTCGTCACGCTTCGCCCCCAAGCACCGCTGGGGCAACTTCTGGTCGCTGGGCGGCGCATGGATCATCAGCAAGGAGAGCTGGTTCCCCGAGAACAACTGGATCGACGAACTGAAGCTCAAGGCCAGCTATGGCGAACAGGGCAACGACAACATCGGTGAGTTCCGCTATACCGACTTCTACAACATCACCACTGCCAACGGCCAGACGGCCCTCGACTTCTCCTCGAAAGGCAAGGAGGACATCACCTGGGAGAAGAACGGCAACTTCAATGCGGGCATCGACTTCGAGCTCTTCCACCACCGTCTGACGGGTAGCATCGAATACTATCACCGCAAGACCACCGACATGCTGCTGTGGTTCACCACACCCGTCTCCATCGGCTATACGGGCTACTACGACAACGTGGGCGATATGGTGAACCAGGGTATTGAGCTGTCGCTCAACGGCGACGTCATCCGCACAAGCAAGGTGACGTGGAGCCTCAACCTCAACCTGTCGCACAACAAGAATAAGGTGACCTATCTTCCCGATGCCAACAAGATCGTGACGATGGAAGGCCACAGCGGCTATCGCAACCTCGCCACCTACAACTTCGTCGGTGAGGGTCTGCCGCTCTACACATGGTACATGCCCCGCTACGCTGGCCCCGACGACCAGGGCCGTCCCACATGGTATGTCGACAACGCCGACGGCACCCGCTCCACGACGACTACCTATTCCAACGCCAGCTACTATCTCTGCGGCGACGCCAACCCGAAGGTGTATGGCGGTTTCGGCACCAGCCTCAGCCTCTACGGCTTCGACTTCAGTGCCAGCTTCATCTATTCGCTCGGCGGCAAGGGCCTCGACTATGGCTACATGACGCTCATGGGCTCGCCCACCTCGTCGTCGCAACGCGGCAACCTGCACAAGGACCTGCTCAACGCCTGGACGGCCGACAACACAGCCACTTCGGTTCCTCGCTTCCAGTATATGGACGACTTGGACAATGTGGTATCTGACCGGTTCCTCACCAGTTCCTCATCGCTGACGCTGAAGAACGTGAGCATCGGCTACACCCTGCCCAAGAACTGGGTGAAGCCGCTCGGACTGACCAGCGTGCGCGTCTATTGCACGGCCGACAACGTCTACTACTGGACCAAGCGCAAGGGCTACGACCCGCGTTCGGCCTTCGACGGACAGGTGCGCGTGCAGGACGATGCCGACTACAACTTCACCTATTATCAGCCCATTCGCAGCATTTCGGGTGGACTCACCATCAAATTCTAAGGTTTTAAACAGCTTACAGTTATGAAAATATACATCCATCATATTCTCGTGCTCGCGCTGGCCTTGCCAATGCTGAGCAGCTGTCTGGACGAGGAATACCCGACAAACGGTATGACGCAGGAGCAGGTCGACGGTTCGGCCAGCGCCATGGAAGGGCTCAACACGGCCATCGCCAAGCAGATGTTGAACATGGGCAGTGCCTACGGCGCCTGCGGTTTTGCCGGGCAAATGCTGGAGCTCGACGCCATGACCGGCCAGATTCCCATCGCCCGCACAGGCTACGACTATTACACCTACTTCTGCGAGGGCAACTATCTGGGCCCCACCCACGCCTACTCTTACGACACGTGGAAGCTCTACTACAACATCGTAGCCAAGGCAAACCTCGTGATCAAAGCCGGCGGCAGCGTCAACTCGTCTGCTGACGACGGTGCCGAATACGTGGGCAACGCGCTCACCTACCGCGCTCTGGCCTACTTCAACATGGCACAGCTCTATGAATACCAGACCACCAGCTATGCCGACCTCGACGCTCAGGCCGAAAGCAGCAACGTCTACGGACTCACCGTGCCCATCGTGACGGAATCGACGACACAGGAAGAGAGCTTCAGCAATCCCCGTGTGCCCTTCTACACGATATACCGCTTCATCCTCACCGACCTCAACCGTGCCGACACCCTGCTCGACGGTCTGACCCGAACATCCATCAACCAGGCCAATCAGGCTGTGGTCTACGGACTGAAAGCCCGCTTCTGGCTCACCTTGGGCTCGCGCTTCGAGAATACTCCCGCCGACCTGCAAACGCAGATCAGCCATGAGGACGACGCCGACCTGGCCGTCTACGACCGCTTGGGCGTCACCTCTTCGGCAGACTGCTTCCAGAATGCCCTGAAGTATGCCCGACTGGCCGAGAGCTCAGGCTTCACGCCCATGTCGCGGTCTGACTGGTACAGCGGCTTCAACACCTCCAATAGCGCCTGGATGTTTGCCGTTCAGATCAGCAGCGACGATATGAATTCGGACACGCAGTGGTCGTGGAAGAACTTCATCTCCTTCATCTCCGCCGAGACATCGTTCGGTGTGGGCGGCTACACCTACGGAGCCTTCCGCGAGATAGACCGCCGTCTCTACGAGTCGATCGACTCTGCCGACTGGCGCAAGAGCACGTGGATTGCGCCTGAGGATGCCGGTTCGGCCGACAGTTCCTCCAAATACACCACCATCCTCACGCCTTCCGAGTTCGCGCAATGTCCGGCCTACGTGGGTCTGAAGTTCAAGCCCGGCAACAACAATGGCTCCGACTACACCACGGGAGCCGCCGTCGAGATTCCGCTGATGCGCGTAGAGGAGATGTACTTCATCGAGGCCGAGGCCGCAGCCCACGTCGAAGGAGTGGCAGCAGGCGAGAAGATTCTCAACGACTTCATGAACACCTATCGCTGCACGACCACCGCTGCCAATCCCACGCCCTTCGCCTGCAATGCCAGTACGCTGTGGAACTTCACTAGTGAGCTCATCACCCAGAAGCGCATCGAGTTCTGGGGAGAAGGCCTCACCTACTTCGACTATAAGCGTCTGAAGATGGGATTCCGGTTGAAATATGATGGCTCAAACCACGACACCAACTATCAGTTCAACTTCGCCAACGGCTATGTGGCACCGCGCATGAACTTCTGCATCACCAATTCTGAATTGCAGTACAACAGCGCCATCGTCAACAATCCCGACCCGTCGGGCTACGAGCAGGCCGCCAATCAGTGAGAACGCATTATGAACCAACCCATTAAGAATCATTCGGTATGAAAAAATATATATTGTTTCTCCCGCTGCTCATGGCTATGTTCATGGCGGGATGTTCAGACGATGACGACTATACGGCGGCCGACCCGGTGAAGGCCAGCAGCCAGCAGGTGCACTTTTCTGGCGACAACAAGGAGTCGGTGATCCTCGATCCGACGGACTCAGCCGGACTCTCCATCAACTTGAAGGTCGTCCGCAATACCACCGAGGGCGAGCTCACCGTGCCCATTGAGGTGGGTGCGAAGACCAGCGCAGGCGTAACGGCAAGCGAGAGCGTCACCTTTGCCAATGGCGACTCGGTTGCCTATGCTCGGGTGGCCTTCCCCGACACGGCTTCGGCCGGACAGTCGTTCCATTACTCACTGACGCTAGGTGGCGATGAGACCGATCCCTACACGCTGCTCGACGGCGGCATCACGTTCGACGGTACGGCATCACTGCCTTCTGAGGTGAAGATCTCCTGCTGGATCACCGGCTATCTCGACACGAAATGGGAGGAGACGGCGCTCGACCTCGGCAACGGCGACTACCGCATCACCGACTTCATGCACAGTGGTTACGGCCTCAACATCAATGTGGCCGACGGCGTGCTCACCGTGAGCGTGCCCTCAGACAGTCCGCTCTATCAGGAGGAATCGGATTATGGAACCTACATCTACTGGTATGTCGACGACTACGTCCACCTCTTCCCCTATGGCACCGACGGCGGTGTGGAAGTGACCGACTTCGCCATCCTCAATGGTCCCAGCTACAACGGCTACTACACGACCAACAAATACGGATACTTCTACTGTACGGAATTCCAGACCACGGAGATGTCGTCACCAGCCTACTGGTGCTGGTTCTCCTTCCAGATTCAAGACTAATCCGAAACAACACCTACATACAAAAGGGTCTCGCATCGCAATTCGGCGATACGAGACCCCTTTTTAATTCATAATTCACAATTCATAATTCATAATTTGGCTGGCGCGAGGACAATTGTAGGGATGCCGCAAGAGCTATCGAGTATACATATCTGCGCGCTTCGCGCTGTTGTGCCGCCTTCGGGGCACTGAGTCCAGAGAGTGGTTGTGGTGCTATCCCCAGTCTGCGCTTCTGTCGTCGCTTGACTGGGGTTACCGAGAGTCAGCCCATTCTGGGCTGATAAGCAGACGTTTGTTATCTCCCCTCACCCTGTAGGGAGGGGTTGGGGGTGGGTCTTCTTTCTATCTTTCAATTGATTGAATGCAGGCGCGCCTACTTCATCACCAGATGCACGAACACTGGATAGTGGTCCGACGGATTGCGAAGCACGGCGTTATCGGTTTCGTCCTTACTGAACTCAGCCTTGTCTGTGGTCCAATAGCTTTCGGTAAGGATGCCATAGCGGTCAACGGTGACTGACGGCGAGACAAACACATGGTCGATTCGGCTCGAGGTGAGGCGATTGGGATTGAAATCATTGTAGGTTCCGTTCTCCGCGAGGCGCAAGCGGGCGCTGGCATACGAGTCCTTCAGGAGACCAGAATTGGAGAAGATGCCATAGATCTCGTCCCGTTGGTCAACGTTGAAGTCGCCTGTGAGCACTACCGGCGCCCCCTTGGCCATCTGACGTATGCGGCTGATGATAAGTTTGGCGCTCTCGCGACGGGCCACCACACCAATATGATCCATGTGGACATTGAAGAAATAGAACTGCTTCTGCGTGCGCTTGTCGAGGAACTTGCCCCACGTGCAGATTCTCACGCAGGCTGCGTCCCATCCCAGTCCTGGTTTGTATGGCGTGGGCGAGAGCCAGAAGTGACCATCGTCGAGCAGAGTGAGCGAGCGCGTGTCGTAGAATATGGCCGCATACTCCCCCGCCTCCTTGCCGTCGTCGCGTCCCACACCGATATAATAATATTGGTCGAGATGGCGCTTCATGTTCTCCAACTGGGGATGAAGCACCTCCTGCGTACCAAAAATGTCGGGATGCTCAAAGTTGATCAGGTCGCAAATCACTTGGCAGCGCTTCGACCACACGTTTCCGGCAACGGAGTCGCCGCTGTTCTCGTAGCGCACATTGTAAGTGCCCACATACAATTGCTGACCGAAGGCCCAGGCCGACAGCAGCAGAGATAAGAGTAAAGTCAGGTTTCGCTTCATTTCTTTTATATAGTATTTCTGTTTTTCTCATACAAAGATAAGCAAAGCCTGACAAACCGCCCAACATTCCAGCTGTTTTTCGTTTCCTATTCTCATAAAAACCGCGTCCGTTTTCCCGATGCCGCACTCACGTTTTCCTCTTCTTTGGTCCACAAACAGCGCATTGTTCAACAACTTTTTCCGCATTATTGGCACGCAATTCAATGATTTTCCGTAAGTTTGCAATTGGAATCAATTCACACACTTATTATGCACAACAGAGAGAAGACTAACTTAAACCGTTTCATCGCCCGTACCGGACGGGCTTTGCCTGTCATGCTTCTGGCCATGCTTCCCATGCAGATGGTCCATGCCGGCGACATCCACGTAAGCCATTTCCGCTACTCGGGCCCTTATCTGCTCAAGATGCCGGTCATGGTCGACAGCATCGGCGTTGCAAGAGACAGTTTTAAAATCGAGAAGTTAATCGACACGCCCGTCGACCTGACCAAGGCCGGACAAGGCAGCGACTATACCGGCGCCATGGCTCCAACCTCCAAGGAGGGCAATGCCCTGCATCTGCTGCAGTTCAACATCAGCAACGCCCGCTATGCCAAGGCCACAGTGAAGGTGGAAAAGCCCAAGAACTACCAACTCTTCGTCGACGGGGAGAAGAGCGACGGACAGCTGACCCTCACGCCATCAACCCACAACGTGGTGGTGAAGTACCTCTCCACACCCGCCAGCAACGACTCGCTCCGCGTCACGGTGAGCAGCGACGCCGACTCGCTGCTCAGCATCGGCAGCGGCACCCAAAGAAGCCTGAACCTCTACGACTTCCTCAACGGCAAGCATTATTATTCCAACAGCGTGAGCGCCGACGGCCGCTACGACATCGTCATCTCCTACGAGACCACCGGACCCGGCAAGACGTCTTGGCTCTACAACGTCTACGACCTGAAGCAGAACGCCATCGTGCGCACCTACTCCTCGCGCATCAGTTGGAAGCCCCGCACCAACGACCTCCTCTTTGAGCGCCAGGGCACCCGCGGCAAGCAGCTCATCTGTGCCTCACTGGCCACCGGCGCCGAGACCGTACTCGTTGACGCCCTGCCCGAAGGCAGCTGGACGATGAGTCCCGACGGCACCTACCTTATTATAAGTCAGGCTGAGGAAGGCCCGAAGGACGACAGTCAGGTGCACCAGATTATCCAGCCCGACGACCGTCAGCCTGGATGGCGCTCGCGCAACAAACTGCTGCGATACGACCTCACCACGGGCGTGGCCCAGCCGTTGACCTTCGGCTACCACGACGTCAGCCTCTTCGACATCTCCGACGACAGCCGCTACATCCTCTATGGCGTCTCGCGCAGTCGTCTGCAGAAGCGTCCCACGACCGTGGCTTCCATCTATAGGCTCGACCTGAACACGATGGAGAGCGAATGTCTCGTCGACAGCGACGGCTTCATCAGCGACGCCTGCTTCTCGCCCGACGGCCGCACGATTGCCGTGAAAGGCTCGCCCGAAAGCTTTGGCGGCATCGGCGAGAACCTGCCTGCGGGTCGCACGCCCAGCATGTACGACTATCAGCTCTATCTCCTGGACTGCGCCTCGAAGAAGGTGAGGCCCATGACGCGCGACTTCAACCCGAGCATTGAGACCGTGGAGTGGAACCGCTACGACGGAAAAATCTATTTCAATGCCCTCGACCGCGACTACCGCCGGCTCTACCGCATGGATCCGAAGTCGGGAAAGATACAGCAGCTGAGCGTGCCCGAAGACTATGTGGGCGGTGTCTCCCTGGCCGACAAGGCTCCCGTGATGTGCTACAATGGACAAAGCGCCACAAACACCGACCGACTCTACACCATGAACATCGGCAGTGGCAAGAACGTCATGCTGGACGACTGCCAGAAAGCGCTGGCTGGCGTCGACATCGCCGAGTGCAAGGAGTGGAACTTCCAGAGCAGCCGTGGCGACACCATCTACGGTCGCTACTATCTCCCGCCCCACTTCGATGCGTCGAAGAAATATCCAATGATTGTGTATTATTATGGTGGTTGCTCTCCCTCGTCTCGCTATTTCGGCGGCAACTATCCCTTCCCGCTCTATGCCGCCATGGGCTATGTGGTATACGTTGTCCAGCCCAGCGGTGCCGCGGGCTTCGGACAGGAGTTTGCCTCACGCCATGTCAACACGGCCGGTGAGGGAGTGGCACAGGACATCATCGAAGGAACAAAACAGTTCTGCGCCGACCACAGTTTCGTTGATTCCCATCACGTGGGTTGCCTGGGCGCTTCTTACGGCGGATTCATGACCGAATATCTTCAGACCCAGACCGATATTTTCGCTGCTGCCGTGGCCCATGCCGGAATCAGCGACCACACCGCCTACTGGGGCGAGGGCTACTGGGGCTACTCCTACAGCGAGGTGAGCATGGCCAACCGCTATCCCTGGACCGACAAGCAATTGTATGTCGACCACAGTCCGCTCTACAATGCCGACAAGATCCACACGCCGCTGCTGCTCGTTCACGGTACAGCCGACACCAACGTGCCCACGGGCAACAGCATTGCCCTCTACACAGCCCTGAAACTCCTGGGACGTCCCGTAGCGCTGGTTGAGGTGGAAGGCGAGAACCATTGGATTCAGGACTACACCAAGCGCATCAAATGGCAAAACACCATCTTCGCCTGGTTTGCCAAGTGGCTGCAAGGCGACGATTCGTGGTGGAAAGCTATGTACGACAAGATGCCGGAATAGAAGCAGTTGGTCGGACTTTTCTGACTTGTCTGACTTTTCGGATTAGTCCGACCAACTCTATTTTATAGGCCAATGCATGATGGCCGAGATGCGGGGGATGAGCGTCATGGCGATCTTCTTCTGTCCCTGCTTGTTGGGATGCCACGAAGCGCCAAAGTCGTAACCATATCGGATGATGTCGGTCATCGGTTCGGCCATATATACGTTGTGGTCATCAGCCACCTTCTTACCCAGTTCCTGCATCGCCGCCAGAAGATAGGTAGAAGCCGAATGGGGCGTGACACAAAGTATGGGCACGTTGCCGTAGTGGCTGCGCAGTGAGCGAATCAGACTCAGGTAGTTGCCCGTGAATTCATCCGGCGTGGGTATGGCGACGGGCGAGAAGTCGTTGGTGCCGAGATTGATGATGACCAGGTCGGGATGGTATTGGTCGAAAGCATAGCGCAACGTGTCGTGGTCGTCAAAGATGCGGTCATGCCTCACCAGCATGTTGATGGGCGAAGAGGTCTTCTCTGCGGCCCAGTCTCTGATGATTCCCTGTCCTGAGTGGGCGATAAGGGCGTAGTCGGCATCGAAGTATCGGGCGACGAGGCAGGCGTAGGCATCGTTGCAGTTTTCCGTAGAAAGCAGGAATGGGTCCTCGGCACGATTGCTCTCCACGCCAAAACCGCACGTGTAGGAGTCGCCGTACACTTCTATGAAGCGCGATTTGCGGGCTACGGGAGTCAATGTAGCCAAAGCGTCAGCATTGAGACCATAGACGGTGGTGCGGCTGTACTGCCCTTCAGTGCAGCGTTGCAGTTTGAGTTCGTGTCTGCCCGCAGGCAACTTCTCCGCCAACGAAACGGCATGCGGCTCACGCCCGAAGATTTTGTCTTTCAGTTTCCCATCGATAAAAACATTGTACCAGGCGGTATCGGTCTCTGCAATCACCACGCCGATGTTGCGTCCCGTGAAGCGGGTTTGCAGGTAGACGCCAGTCCAGTCGAAGCTCACTCTACCGTCGTCCGCCGACAGCGTACGACCTGTGAACGAAATATTACTGTCGGTTGCTTTGAAGAATTTTCCACGTCCGTTGGACGTTGTTGTTGCCAGCGTCTGCAATGCTACAACCGAAGCAAGCAGAACGGTTAATAAAGTCTTTGTTTTCATTATTTTTAGTGTTTGATAGGTTCAATATGATTCATCGCTTGCAGCATCAGATAAACTGTAAAAGCATTTCTGCGGCAAGACAAAGCAAAAATACAATAAAACCATGGACTAGCCAAAAAAAAAGGACAGTTATTATCAATAAGCAGCCTCACAATCAAAAGGAAGCCACAGTTGTAGGCGAAATACTCATTTTGGAAATGGCAAAATGCCTGGAAGGCAGTACCTCAGTAACCGGGTACAAGGGAGCGAAGCGGACGTGTGCCCGGAAAGAGACGCAGGAATCGCTGTGCCTGGAAGGCACTACCTTTAAATTTCGGAGATACAAACAAAGGGCAAGGCCAACCACCAGCCCTAATCCGAGAATCGAGTAAATATGATTACTTTGCACCGAAAGGAAAAACCGTTTTCAGTTCATTCATCGATAATAACGATTGATACCATAGAAACAAACCTTGCACGCTTATATCCCTAAAGGGATAAACATGCTAACTTTGCATCAGAAAGTCAGAACCAACAGTGTATCACACACAATAGGTTGGCCTCCAAACAAATAAAAAGATATGAGAATACAACTGAAACGCGCTTACGAACCGGCAAAAGCCTCCGACGGCCTCCGCATTCTGGTAGACCGCATGTGGCCGCGGGGCATCAAGAAGAGCGATTTGCCTTATGACGTCTGGGCCAAAGACGTGACGCCAACTTTGGAGCTCCGTCGTTTCTTCCATGCCAATCCCTATGGCAATTGGGAGGAATTCAGTCGACGCTATAAGGAACAGCTGATGCACAGCGAGGCTCTCGACAAACTGGCCCACTACATCCACGATGGCTGTTACGATACCGTCACCCTACTCTACGGCTTCCGCAATCCCGTAAAGAATCACGCTGTCGTCCTGAAGGAAGCGCTTCAGGAGCGAATTGACAATATCCCTGAAACTTAACCCGTTTTAGAAACATTCATCTTAGTGCAGTGGTCGGCATTTTGCCGGTCACTGTTTTTTTGTATAGCTACCATCTAGTCTATAGGTTAAGGGAACATCCTGCTTCTCCCTTCGGTGGTATAGGAGCGGCGGCATTCCTGCCGCCGAATGATTTACTTATGATGTGCCAGCGGTATTTCTTTCTTGGTCTTCAGGAATGACGACCCTCCTACAGCAACTGATATTCCCTATGTGTCGTGACAACTGTCACGAACAAACGTGACAACTGTCACGAACAAACGTGACAACTGTCACGAACAAACGTGACAACCGTCACGAACAAACGTGACAACTGTCACGAACAAACGCGACGACCGTCACGAATCGTCGGCAAGCATTTTGTAGCACAACAGGTGCAGACATTTCAGTTGTCAGCCGACGCCGCTTTGCATCAGATTTATCTCCCCTCATAGGAAGGGGCTGTGTGGGGGACCTCTCCTATCTGCGCACTACGTGCTGATGTGCCGCCTTCGGGGCACTGAGTCCAGTGCGGGAGGGGGCCTAGCTATCCCCAGTCTGCACTCCTATCGTCGCTTGACTGGGGTTACTGAGAGTCAGCCCTTTCTGGGCTGGTTGATTTGGTCTAATCTCCCTTCGACGTGATAGGAGCGGCGGCATTCCTAAATTAACTTTCCGGTGATGTCCTCTTCCCCTCCCTCTGTAGAGGCTGTAACAAAACTCTAAAATTGGCTTCCGTTAAAGGTACTTCGATTTTTTTTAGTTGCATTATGCTTGCTAAAGACATTACTCATTAAACAGATTGTCACTTTATTGTCGAATTTGAGATTTTTTTTTGTGTAGGGAGGTTTGGCTAGTGAAGATCTCGGAGGTTTTGTTACAGCCTCTCTGTAGGGAGGGGACTGAGGGGTGGGTCCAGGAGGGGTTGGGGGTGGGTCTATTATTCGTTAGGCTGCATCTCGAGAATAAAAATAAAAACACATTTTTATTTTGTATTCCTCTCGATTTGCACTAACTTTGGATAAGTTAGGCTGCATCTCGGAAGAAAAAACAAACGAGTTTGTTTTGTTCTTCTCTCGATTTGCACTAACTTTGCAGCGTTATGATGGAAAATTTAGAAGGCGAGAAGCATCGCCAAGGAAGAATCGAGGTGATTTGTGGCAGTATGTTCTCCGGCAAGACCGAAGAACTCATCCGACGGCTAAAGAGAGCTAAGTTCGCGCGGCAGAGAGTGGAAATCTTCAAGCCGACAATAGACACGCGCTATTCCGACGAGGATGTCGTGAGCCACGATCAGAACTCTATCCGCTCTACACCCATCGATTCCTCTGCGGCCATACTGCTACTCGCCGCCGACATCGACGTGGTGGGAATCGACGAGGCGCAGTTCTTCGACAACGGTCTCGTGGATGTCTGCAACCAATTGGCCAACTCCGGCATCCGCGTCATCGTGGCCGGACTGGACATGGATTATCAAGGGCGGCCTTTCGGACCGATTCCCAACCTGCTGGCCGTAGCCGACGAAGTGACGAAGGTGCATGCCATCTGCGTGAAATGCGGTGCGCTGGCCTACGTGAGCCACCGACTCGTGAAGGATGACCGGCGCGTCATGCTCGGCGAACAACAGGAATACGAACCGCTTTGCCGCGACTGCTTTCAGAAAGCATTGAAGAAGGAACGCGGACAAGCTATTGATAAATAATCGCTTATGACAAACAACAAAGAGATTACCTTCGACAAGTTCATCAGATGGACCGGTACGGCTCTGCTGATATTGGTCGTTCTTTATGTGGTCAACTATCTCAGCAGTGTGCTTCTGCCTTTCTTCATCGCATGGTTTTTGGCCTATCTCCTCTACCCTCTCGTGATTTTCGTACAGAACAAACTGCACGTGAAGGTAAGGGCCGTGGCCATCATCATCACCATGATTGTGGTCTTCGCTGTCATCGCGGGAGTCATCTATCTCATCGTCCCGCCCATGATAGAACAGTTCTCCACATTGTCCGACATTCTGTCGAAATGGGTGAACGGCCAGACCCACAACAGCATACAAGGCGTCGTTCGCGACTGGGTGACCAACAATCAGAGGGCCATCGAAAGATTCCTGCAGAGCAAGGACTTCACCGACGCGCTGAAGACGGCCATGCCCAAACTTTTCGCCTTCCTCGGACAGACAGCCAACATCGTCATCAGCATCGTGGCGTCGATGATCACCTTATTATATATGTTCTTCATCCTGCTCGACTATGAGTATCTCACCGAGAACTGGATTAGAATCTTCCCCATGAAGCAGCGTCCGTTCTGGCGCGACCTGAGCAAGGACGTGGCCCGCGAGCTCAACAACTACATTCGTGGTCAGGGACTTGTGGCCCTGTGCATGGGCATCATGTTCTGCATTGGATTCTCCATCATCGACTTCCCCATGGCCATCGGCATGGGCATCCTCATCGGCCTGCTCGACCTTGTGCCCTATCTCCACACCTTTGCGCTCATTCCCTGCGCTTTCCTGGCCATGCTCAAGGCGGCCAGCACCGGCCAGAGTTTCCTGCTGGTCTTCGGTATGGTCATCGCCTTGTTCTGCATCATTCAGGTGATCACCGATATGATTGTCACGCCGAAGATCATGGGTAAGGCCATGGGACTGAACCCCGCCATACTGTTGCTCTCGTTGTCGGTGTGGGGCGCCCTGCTCGGCTTCATCGGCCTGATCATTGCCCTTCCCCTCACCACGCTCATCATGGCCTATTGGCAACGCTACGTCACCAAGGAGAAAGAGGCCACACTGCAGACCGAGAAGGCTATAGAATCCGATAAGCCAGAAGCGGAGACTGACAAATAAACCATAGAATCACGGTCCGCCAACCGATGAGAAGCCGACAGATTATTTTTTCAAGTTTCGGAAGTTTGCAACTTTCGAAACTTGAGGAAGTTAAAGAAGTCAAAGAAGTTATCGCTCCCAGGCTCGCTTAGAAGTTAAAGACATTTGTCACACCAATATCGAGGCGGATACGCAAAACTAATGTCTCTAACTTCTTTAACTTCTTTGAATTCTCTAACTCCAATCTACTTCAGAAACTTGAGTTACTTTAGAGCCACAGCCCGCCAACCGGCGCAACAACCGCCAGTTGGCGGGCTTGTTCTTTTCCGTCCTCAAAGACCGTCATTGACCGAATAGTGAAAAAAAGACCGAATAATTTGGCAGTTTCGAAAATAATGTGTAATTTTGCACTCGCTTATTCGAAAGAGATAAGTGGTTTGACCCGCTAGCTCAGTTGGTAGAGCATAACACTTTTAATGTTAGGGTCATGGGTTCGAGCCCCATGCGGGTCACCTTTAAAGGAATTCTCGCTACAGAGAATTCCTTTTTTATTTTTAGAATCAGAAGGTTTAGCTATCGTAAGTCACTGTAAGCCAATCGATTTTACTCATTCAAATTGAAATTATTAAGAGATTCAACAGGTTTCGGCCCCTACTCAGGAATGCTATAGATTGGACATTTTGCGCTACCATTTGCGCTACCAAAATAAATGCGCTACCACTTACCTATGGGCCACTAGCACTTATGCCCTCACTTTCCACTCCTTGATAGTACTTTCCTTCGAACTGAAGTTGATGCCGACCTTGACTATACGCCTGCCGTCGGCCTCGTAGGGAATGGCATAGCCCTTGTCGTCGATTTGCTGCAAAGCCTCATCAACGCTGCCGTCCATCTTCAGTTCCATCACGTAAACTGTCTTCTGCGTCTCGACCAATATGTCTATGCGACCATTGCCTGAACGCACTTGAGAATACACATATCGATTGAGAAACGAGAACATCACATACAGCATGGCGGTAAAGTGTCCCTCGCTCTGAGGTGCGTCCTTCAACGTTCCCTCCTGATAAGGGATGCCGGCAAAGAAACTGCGGGCGGCTGATAACGCCTTATCCACATCATCATCAAGAAAAGCCTCGCTGATGTACCAACAGGCATTGCTGGCTTCTATCGTGTCGGGGGAAACGAAAAACGGTATGAACATATCCATCAGCCCCACCTTCACTTCTTCATTCGGATAACCCAGCGTGTAGCGGTATGAGCGGGGATCGTAATCCTTAATGGTGATATATCCGCTCTGATAGAAGAGTGGCAGGATGCTGCGCATGTTCTCTGTCGGGGCATCAAATTCTGTGGCGGGGACCTTACTGCCGTCTATCTGAGTGACATTGGTTTTGAACTTCTTCATCATCTTGACCAGGAAGCTCGGTGTGCCCGTGGCAAACCAATAATTGTCAAGATGACTTGTCCGCATGGCCTGCAGGATACTGAATGGATTATAGACGCCGTCGGACTTATAGGAGAAATGATAGCCGTCGTAAAGCGACTTGAGTTTTTCGAGGGCCTCGCTATAGGTCAGTTCATTGTTATCCGCTATGCCTTGTATGCCCTCCTTGAAGTCACGCTCCAGTTCTTCCTGGGTGAAGCCGACGAGTGCGGAATACTCAGGATCCATAGAAATGTTGCTCAGGTTGTTGAGCTGCGAGAAGATGCTCAGCTGTGAGAACTTCGTGATGCCGGTGATGAACACAAAACGGAGATAAGGGTCAAGATCCTTCAGCGGCGAATAGAAGGACTGCAGTTCGGTGCGCATCTGCTCAAGGCGCTCGTTGTCGTGAAGTACCGTGAGCATTGGCGCGTCGTATTCATCAATAAGAACAACGACTTGCGCGTTTGTCTTCGCATAGATGTCCTTGACAAGCCGAGTAAACCTCTTTGTGAGATTTGTTTCCGACTGCTGAATTCCATATTTGCTTTCAGCGTCTTCGAGCTGCATGGTGATGATGTCATCCAAGTCTTGTACCGTTCCTCTTTTTGCCGTTGCCAAAGAGAAGTGCAGCACGGGATATTCCGTCCATTCTGTCTCCAGTTTCTCAATGGCCAGCCCCTTAAAAAGCTCTTTACGACCAGAGAAATAGGCGTCGAAGGTACTCGTGAGCAAGGACTTTCCAAAACGGCGCGGACGGGAAAGAAAGACATACTTCATGTCGTTTGCCAACTCATAGACATATTGCGTCTTGTCCACATAAAGGCAGTTTCTACTGCGGATCTCACTGAAAGTCTGAATTCCTATCGGATAGCGTACCATAGCGACCAAATTTATGTTCTGACGCAAAGTTAGGAAAAATATTGGGAATAGCAAACGATTCTTAGCCCACATTGCAGGGTTTAGTTATGTAACTGATTGATTTTCAGTATTGATTTTTTTTGAAGGTGGATTTTGGGCCCCCACAGATTTTACGCTGATCAATGTGCCGCGTGGGTTGGGAGTGATGTC
>Ga0256406_1003025_pt1 | contig 22006 bp, 12 predicted proteins | sample RumenRJG_03DNA_FD_185986 | JGI IMG/M metagenome (GOLD analysis project Ga0256406, IMG submission 185986) | Bovine rumen microbial communities from Lethbridge, Alberta, Canada - RJG_03 | ecosystem: Host-associated > Mammals > Digestive system > Stomach > Rumen | place: Canada: Alberta | collected... | reverse complement strand
CGACATGCCCATCACCGGCAGGAAGTCGGACGAATAGAGCAACGGAATAATGATGGGCAGCCCAATGATGAAACAGGCCAGCAGAGGGGAGAGGAGCAACAGCGACACTTCTATCTGCTTGCTCACCACGTCGTTGAGCTGGGCACCCACCGTGGGTACCGACGACAGCCGAGGAAAATAGTCGGTCTCCATGGCCGAGAACACCATGCCCGCATAGGTGAAGGCCATCATATAACCGGCATTGTAGAGACCGAGGATGACCTGTGAGCCGGCATTATTGAGAAACGACTTCACCACGAACTCACTGCCACTACCGAACATTCCCGCGAAGAGAAAGGCCGTGCCGAGCTTCACCATGCCCATACCCTGCCGAAGCGTAGAGCCTCGCAGGGAGAAGTGGGGAGGATAGGATCTGAAGGAATAGCTGATGGTGATAATCATCTGCGAAAGCCCCATCAGCACGATGGACGGTACGATGGCTTCCTCGCCCCATATATAATAAATAGGTATCGAGATGAAAAGGGCAGCCACGATGCTGAACAGCGCCTGACGGGCCAAGTTACCCAACTCGCGCGTGCCCTTCATGATGGCCAGCTCGCCTCCGGTGATAGCGGTCATGCCCACCACGGGCGAGAGCAGCGCGAAGTGAAGCGCATGATTGCCCCAGCCGAAGGTCCACTGACTCAGCAACGGTGCCAGCACCACGCAGAGCAGCATGCCGAAGACCGCCGTGAGCAGACTCCAAGATCGCACTACCTTGATGGAGCGTCGGAGGCTCTCCTCGTCGTGCTGTGCATAGGCCACAGAGATATTCTTCACGGCACTCATGCCCAACCCAAGATTGGTGGAGTCGCTCAGAAAATGGATTGTGGAGTTGAACAGCGAGAGCAGTCCCATGCCGTAGGGGCCGAGAATCAGGGCCACAAACTTATTGCGCACAAGGGCTATCAGGATATTCAGCCCCTGCACACCACCAAAGATACCCGTGTATTTCAGGATATGGGAGTAGTTGTTTTGCGATTGTTCCTTCTCCATCTTAACTCCTAACGCGCTCACCGCCGAAATATTGTACAACTCCCGGCCGAATCGCCCACCTTTCGCCAAGTCTGCGATGTGAGCAACGGGCTGTGGCACCGCACGCAGCAGCAGCCCTTCGCGACACCTTCTGTCCCCACCCTATGTCTTCCATCCAACATCTGCCCGATAAGCCGTAATAAATATTAAAATCCTATTAAACAGTCTCTTACCTCTTGCATGTGTGAGAAATAAAATCTACCTTTGCGATATCAAAGTAATATCACAAATACATCATACAGTATTACCCTAAAAACTTAACATTATGGAAACAAAAGTAAAGAACCCCAGCACCGAGTTATCCAGCTGCAAAGAGTATGAATTCCAAGGCTTCGTGCAGAATGGCTTCGTCGCCCTTACCATCCTGCTGCTACTCACGGCAGCCTCCGTCGTCATCTTCGGCATGGGCATCGAGCACGAGCACACACTGAGCATCGTAGCCGGCATCGTCATCTTTGTCCCCACCCTCTTCTGCTATATCGGACTGCTTCAGCAGGAGCCCAACACGGCGCGGGCAATGATGTTCTTCGGCCAATATAAAGGCACCTTCCGCCGCGTCGGCCTCTACTGGGTGAACCCCTTCATCACACGAAAGCCACTCTCGCTCAGGGCCCGCAACCTCGACGCTGAGCCTATCAAAGTGAACGATAAGCAGGGCAACCCCGTGATGATAGGCTTAGTGGTGGTATGGAAGCTCAGAGACACCTATAAGGCCATGTTCGACATCGACTCGCAGACCATGGCCAAGTCGCCCATGGGCAGCAACATGAGCAGCATGATGAAGGCCTTCGAGAACTTCGTGAAGATTCAGAGCGATGCTGCCCTCCGACAAGTGGCCGGACAGTATGCCTACGACAACAATGAGGACAGCCAAGAGCTCACACTGCGCGACGGTGGCGAGGAAATCAACAACCAGCTCGAGGAGAAGCTCAACGAGCGCCTCTCCATGGCCGGCATCGAAGTGGTGGAGGCACGCATCAACTACCTGGCCTACGCTCCCGAGATTGCTGCCGTGATGCTCCGCCGCCAACAGGCCGACGCCATCATCTCGGCCCGCGAGAAGATTGTCGAAGGGGCCGTGAGCATGGTGAAGATGGCGCTCAACAAGCTCTCCACAGAGCAGGTGGTGGAGCTCGACGACGACAAGAAAGCTGCCATGGTGAGCAATCTCATGGTGGTGCTCTGCGGCGACGACACGGCACAGCCGGTGGTCAATACGGGTACACTCAACATGTGAGCACTCAACACGACAGCATGACAGAAAACAACACTAATCACACCGATACCCACGACTTGGCCGGCGGCAGGAAGCCGAAGGCCAAGCCTTTTATGCTTCGTCTGGACACTGCCACGATGGAGGCGGTGGAGAAGTGGGCGGCCGACGAATTCCGCTCCACCAACGGACAGCTGCAATGGATCGTAACCGAAGCCCTGCGCAAGAACGGAAGGCTTCCCAAGAAACAACAACGATGAACCCAACAACACGCACCCCGGAGGCCACACGCATGGAGTTGGCCGCCACGCTTTTTCTCTTAACCGCACTCATCATAGGCTTGTGCACGGGTAGGGTCGACGCTATAGCACTGACCGTCGCCAACTGCTTTGGCGCGGCACTGCCGACATCGGTCTTGCTTTTGCTGGCCTATCATCCCGACTCTCAGTTCATCAATCTGCCCGTGAAGCTAAAAGCCGACAACGAGGTGCAGCACGCCCTCGTGAGCCGACTGCTCCGAAAGATGGCCCTCATCGTGAGTCTCATACCGCTGACCATGACGCTCGGGCTGCTGACCCACAAGCCACAGTTGGGCCACGCGGGCATCTGGGCCCTCTGCATTGCCCTGCTGCTGGTCATCATGGTCGACTCCAGGAAAATCCACCGCGCGGGGCTACTTGACGAATAGCAGCCGACCGGCTGGACCGCCCTTCACCTTCCGACTGCCCTCCGAGAGTTACCCCGGCCAGGCTTGTCGCTATCTAATTTTACGCACCAGCGATTGTTGTCATGGAAAGGCTTTGCCCCATGAGGGGGTTAGGATAAAGCTGTGGAGCGGCCGTAGAGCTTGCTCGTAATGCCCTTACAGCTTTAAAGCTCCATTGGAAGTAAAAGCCTTTCCATGACCATTTTTCTCGTAGAGCCAATGAGAAGTCCGCGAAGCGACCGCGGCAATAACCACAATCATAGCCATCGAAACTTCGTGGTCATCCTTGGCAATAACAGCACTCGGAGAGATCTCTGCCATATGGTGTACTTATCTCCGCCATATGCCGTACTTATCTCCGCCATATGCCGTACTTATCTCCGCCATATGCCGTACTTATCTCCGCCATATGCCGTACAATTGGAAAACACGCGTTGCAACGTGGCCTATCCTCCTACCTGTGGATAGCAATCAGTGGAGGGTCAGCGCCTCAACAGGGCATACAAGAAAGGGCCTCCGCTGGTCAATCACGACCCACGGAAGCCCCGATGTAATATAATTATCGAGAGAGAGTTTTACGGTCTCGGATAATCCTTAGAACAGTTCATCATTACTCAGCCTCAAACTCATCGTAGCCGTAGCTGATATAGCCGGCCGAAACACCGTATTCCAGGTAGAGTTCAACAACTCCCAGTTCGGGGAAGTAGCGGTTGTAGGCCTGATAATCGTTGTTGTTCTGCCAGGAGGCTATATCCTGCACAAAGATGTTGCCTAATTTGGCATTACTGAATCCTGTGAGCTGCTGGTCCACTTGCAACTGATAGTATTTGTTGCCGCTTTGGCTGGTGAAGGGACCGCCGACAACGGTGAACTTCAGACTATTGCCTTCGCCATAGAGATTCTTGAAGCGGTAGGTGTCGGCCACATTCTCGCATTTCTGCAGCTCTACACCGCTCTTCTGACTCAGGCCGGTAGCATCCTCCAAACCGAAGGAACCGTCGTCCTGCGGCTGGAAGTAGTATTTGCCGGAGGCCACCTTCGACCATACGAGCCCTAAGAAAGGCAGGCTGCTGGCATGCTTCACGTTGCCCTTCACGGCAACGAAGGTCACCACATAATCACCTTCCATGCCCTTGATGGCCACGTCCTTGACGCCGTTGGCACCTAAATCCTCCACCTTGGTACCTTTCTCCACTACATAGTTGTTGTAGCCGTCGACACCCATGGTGGCAAAGTCCTTCTTATAAGTCGCTGAGTCGGAAGCGATGTAATAGACGCTCTCGGTGGCCGAGTTAGTGGCCACGCGCACGAGCATATCGTTGTCCACGCTCATACCCTTGGTGACATCCTCCTGAAAGAGCGTAGCCACGGGAGTGGAGTCGCCGCCGGGCTCGGTTCCATTGTCCTCGCTACAGCCCGTGAAGAGCGCCATGACAGAGAACAGGAGGGCAAAACAATAAATATATTTCCTCATAAGTCAATTCGCTTTTAGTGATGATTAATTACCAGTTGTACTCAGGAGAGTCCTTTGTAGGAGCCACGGGCGTGGGGTTGTTCTCAAGCGCCGTGTTGTACTTCTCGGTGTCGATGATGTAGAGGTTCATCCAGTCGGGGAAGTAGCTGCCCTTGTCGTTGGGCGTGAGCGTGTTCCAGCGGAAGCCCTTGGTGTGGTTGGTGCCGGGATAGCTGCGGATGATGCCCTTGTTGAGCCGCTTGATGTCGAAGGTGGCGAAGCCCTCGCCCCAAAGCTCTACGCGTCGCTGCCACCACACCTCATTGACGAAGGCCGAGGTGCTGCTGTTGCCGTAAGCCTCGTTGTGCTTGCCATAGACGTAATGGGGGTCGCGGGCTGTTGCAAAAGCTGTGAGGAGCTGGATGCCGCGGGCCTCGTTCTGCCGGCCGGCAGCCTCAGCCTCGATGAGCTTCATCTCCTCGACGCGCATCAGAGGCACCGACACGGCAAATCCCACATGCTCATTGGCTCGTCCCCCATCGCCGCCGATGGCACGGAACTTCACCGAGAGACCGCCCACACCATCACCATTCTGCTGTCCACTGTTCCAAATCGACTCAGCATACACGACGCTGTCCTTGTAAGCATAGGCCTTGAGCGCATTCACCTTGTCGTCGGTCGACTCAAGAGAGTCGATGCTGAAATCTATGAACACCTTCTTGCGGATGTCGGTGTTGGGGATGGTGTTATAGAGATGGTGGTCAATCTTGTTGGCACCGCCATAGTTGGAGGCGTAGCCCATGCCGCTGGTAGACTCAAGCGTCATCACCGAGCCCCAGCTGGTGTCGCCGTCGTTCAAGCGGATGCAGGGATCCTCCTGGTCGTATTTCACGGCAAACATCCATGAAGCATTGGGCGTGTTGAAACCCAAGTTCTTGTCGGTGTACTGTTGTGAATCCATCATCGTGTAGCCCTGCTGGGCCTTCTTGGCATATTCCTCGGCCTTGGCCCACTGCTCGGTCTCGAGATAGGCGCGGGCCTTGAGACCGTAGACCACTGAGAGGTCAAGCTGATACTTGTCTGCGCGCTTGAAGTCAGCCAGCTCCACCTCGGCCTTGTCGAGGTCGTTGAGGATGAAGTTCCACATCACGGCATTCGTGGCGCGGGGATTGTTCAGCGTCGCCGCATTGGTGGTGCTGTCGGTGATGATGGGCACGGTGGGTGCCTCCTTGTTCTGACCGTAACTCTGCGGGGCATACATACGGGCTATGTCCATGTAGAACATGGCTCTGTAGGCATGAGCCAGTCCCGAGGCCTGCTTCTGCTCGGTAGTAGCGTCATCGCGTGTCTGCCCCAGCACCGTGTTGCAGTTCTTTATCCATTGGTAGTACACTGTCCAGGGTACCTGGCATACGGCGAACCCCGGTCCAAGCTGGTTGCTCACCTCATACCAGCTACTGAACCAGTTGTTCGTGCCTTGAGCGATGAAGTCGTTGCCCATGGCATCGCGCTGCAGGAAGAACGACGGATAGCCGAAGTCCCACACTAAATCGGACGAGCCTCCATAGACAAACTCACCGGCCAGAGTAGAATTGAGGGCACTTACAAAATTGCTCAGGGAGCCTGGAGCATCGAAAGCCTGCTGTGCCGTGATTGTGGAGTTCTGCGGTGAGAATTCCTCCATGCAGCCCGTAAGAAGAGTGCCCCCGAGGAGCAGCACCGCTATATTTGAAAATACTTTCTTCATATCGTAAATCTCCTATTAGTAATTAGAATGTAACCTGTATGCCACCCGAAACATTGCGCACAGGCGAATAGACGTTCACCTGGGTGTTGGCAGCATAAGAATAACGGGGATCGAGACCCTTGCGAGCTGACCAGAAGCAGAGGTTCTCACCGGCCACATAGAAGCGCACGCTCGAAAGCGGAGTGAGGCGCAGCAAGCGCTTGGGCAGCGTATAGCCCAAAGTGAACGACTGGAAGTTGAGGTAGCTGGCCTTTGTCAGGAAGCGGGTCGACTTCCCGGAGGTGTACTTGTCGCCAAACCAGAAGCGGGGGATGTTGCTGCTCGTGTTGTTGGGGGTCCACGACTTGAGGATGTCGGTCGAGAAGTTTTGTCCATTACCCTTGCTCACTACCGGAGTCATCAGCGCAGCGTAGTGAGTATCGTAGACCTTGCCGCCAATCTGATAGTCGAACGACACGGAGGCATCGAAGCCGTAGGCCGACACCGAGGTACTGAAACCACCCGTAGCCTTGGGCAGCAGCGAGCCGGTGGTATAGCGGCCGGCCTTGTTCCAGTCGGTGGTGGTGGCATCCTGCAGCTGGCTGGGGTAGCTGGTGCGCTTGCCTTCAGGCACTGTGGTATCCACATAGTAGAGGGCCTGGCCCTGGTCGTTGACGCCTGCATACTTCACGAGGAAGGCATTGTAGAGCGGTCCGCCCACAGCATACCAGCAGTCGTTGCCGGTTCCGTTGTCCACATAGCCGCCGTAGTCCATGGTCTTCTGTGCGGGCAGCTTAAGAATCTTCGTGGTGTTGTGGGCTATCGACCCTGTGATGGTCCAGTTGACGTCGTGGGTGCGAATGGGGTTCACCGTGAGGGTGAGCTCAAAACCACGGTTGCGCATGTCGCCGATGTTGCCGTAGTAGCCACGTGTACCCACCGACTCAGGCAGCGATATCCAGAAGAGCATGTCGCTTATCTTCTTGTTATAGACGTCAAGGGAGCCGCTCACCAAGTTGTTCAGAATGCCGAATTCCACACCCACATTGAAGTTGGTCGTTGTCTCCCAGGTCAGGTCGGGGTTGCCGAGCAGAGCGAAGGAGGGCGACATCTGCGTGTCGCTGGCCTTCGAGAGCGTGTAGAGGTCGGTGTAATAATAGCTGCCCACGTTGTCGTTGCCTTGCTGACCGATGGAGAGCTTGAGCTTGAGATTGTTCACCCAGTCCACCTGGAACCAAGGCTCCTTGTGCATGGCCCATGCGGCGCCCACCGACCAGAAGTCGCCCCACCACTTGCCGTTTTTCTTGGCAAAACGGCTTGAGGCATCACGACGGTAGGATGCCGATGCAAAATATTTCTCCTGATAGTTGTAAAGGGCACGGCTGAAGAAACCTTCCACATTGTAGAGGGTGGTGTAGGAGCCGTTGTTTTCCACCTTGGCAAAGGCATTGAGCTCAAGGATAGAGGGCGAGAAGCCACCCGAACGGACACCGCTCAAATAGCGGGTCTTCGTGCGATAGTACTCATGGCCGACCATCACGTCGACATCATGCTGGCCGAAGAGCTTGTGAAAGTCGAGGGTCTGCACATTGTTCGTGCGCAAGGTGTTCGACTGCACCTTGGTCATGCGCCCGTTCACACTCACGGTCGGACCGTAGAGCATATTGGAGTAATAAGAATCGGTACCCTGCCCGAAGTTAGCATTGCTCGAGATGTTCATCTTCAGCCAGTCGGTGAAGGTGATGTCGGCCGTAAAGGTGCCATTGAACTGATTGTTCACTGAACGGTCCTGATTGTAGCGGTTGGCTCCGAGCGGGTTACCCTGTGACAAGAAGGCACGCACGGGATTGTCGACATAGTTGGTGGCCGGCACACCGTAGTCGTACTGAGGATTACCGTAGCTGTCAGTACGGATAGTGGGATTACCGTTGGCGTCGAGCACTCGCACATAGATGGGGTAGATGGGGGCCATCGACGAGGTGAAGTACATCAGGTTGGTTGAGTTAAGCGAGGTATCCATGTTCGGGTTCGCGGTCATGTTGGAGTGGACGAAGCCCACATTGGCACCCACCTTGAGCCACTTCTTGGCCTGATAGTCGGCTTTGATGCGGGCAGTGATGCGCTCATAACCAGAATACTCGATGACACCATCGTCCTTCAGATAGCCGGCACTGGCATAGAACGAGCTGCGCGTGTTGCCACCGCTCACGTTGACATTGTATTCCTGACGGAAGGAGTTCTTATAGGCCGCGTCAGTCCAGTTGTCGGGTGTGAGGTAATAGGTCTCGCCGTTTCTGGACTTGTAGCTGCGGCCCAGCGTAGCCTTAGGATTGAGCTTGCCGTCGGTGCCAATGAGCAACTCATTGTCAGGCACGGTGTAGACATTGTAGCCCAACTGGCTCAGCATGTTGGTGTTGGCCATCTGGTTGGCAGCAGCCACCGACATACCCTCACCATAATAGTACTTATTATAGAGCATGCCATAGTAGGCCTCGTAGTAAGAACCGGCATCCTTGAACACGTCGTAGTCCTGCACAGCACGACTGTTGGAGCCCCACTTCATATCGACCGACACCTTGGCCTCCTGGCTGTTTCCCTTCTTGGTAGTGATGATAATGACGCCCGAGGCACCACGCGCACCGTAAAGGGCCGCACTGGCAGCGTCCTTGAGCACGGTGACACTCTCGATATCCTCCTGGGGAATATTGCTCAGTGAGGCTGAGTAAGGAGCTCCATCTACAATGATAAGCGGTGTGGTACCCAACTCAAGCGAGGAGATACCACGAATGTTGATGCTGCCGTTACCGGCACCGGGAGCTCCCGAGCCACCACGAATCTGCAGGCCAGGCACCGTACTGGTCAAGGCATTGGCCACGTTGGTGGTGATATGTTTCGATAGTTCCTTCGAGTCGACCACTGAGGCGGATCCGGTGAAGGCGCTCTTCTTTTGGGTTCCGAAAGCCACAACCATGACATCCTGTAGCTGCTGGTTGTCGCTTTCCATGACAATTTTCATTTCCTTCGAAGCCTTAACCGTCTGGGGTTTCAGGCCAATATAGGAAATCTGCAATTTTGTGTTGGTCGACGGTACGTTCAGCGAAAAACGGCCTTCTGTATCGGTGACGGTACCCGTTTGGGTGCCTTCCACTTTGACAGAAGCGCCTACCACTGGTTCACCGTCTTCAGCCGTAACCACGAGACCGCGGACCGGCACCTGTGCTAATACCCCCCCCACGTACAGGAAGAGGCTCGCGATGAATAGGCAAAGTCTTTTCTCCATAAAAAACTCTTTCTTCTTTAATAACTAATCCAGTTTAACTTAACTCTCTCTTCTTGCGGCTTTCGGAGGCCGCACTCCCGGGAGCACATGCGCTCAGCAACACCCCAAAACTAACAAATCTCAAGCTTTATCTCTTTCTAAATAACTATTTAAATATTATTACGAGTGCAAAACTAAGTAAATAGAAGATAATTAACAAAGCTTTTGCGTTAAAATTAAGCCTCCTTAAGGGTAAACGGGCGATTAATTGATCTACATCAATCAAAAGACGGAAGACGAAAGCCATTTTAGGCAATTAAAGGGCTATTTAAACAACATTTGAAGACTATTAGAAAGGATTCAATATCATTTAGACTACAATTCACACCGGAAAGCATATAAAAAGTCAATGACACTACACCACGCTTTAGGGTATTGCCACAGATGACCACAGACGTTTCGCGAACAGCTCATTGGCTCCGAGTGCTATAGTGAGTATTGCCACGGAGGTTCACGGACGCTTCGCGGCCTTTTCATGGTTTAGATGAGAATGCAAGTGGATGAAGGGCTGCTATGTTCGGCGCATTGATGCTCGTGTACCCGTCCTTCGACTGAGAACTACTCTCAATCTACATCATCAAGGACAAGGTCGTGGTGATGCCCCGTGTCAATATCTGCGTAGTGTGGGACTACATCGCTATTCTATTTTATGCGCCGTAGGAGCAATTTTACGCGATAGCTATCTTCGTCATAGACAGGCTTGACACCAAAGGTGTGTGTGTTAGCGTGCCCTTTCAGCTGCAGTGCCCCGAGGAGCCACACGAGCACGAAGTGCGCATAAATCCTTCGGAGCTCTCCCACACGAACGCTTCGCTGAGGGCGGACATTCAAAAAGTCACTATAAAGTCAGGCTTGGCGGCGCGACTGCATCAATGAAAGGTTCCACTGCCGAGTGGCTTCCTGGAAGGAGCAAGCACCCTCGATGTAAGCGGCGTAGACCTCCTCTGCAGGGCGACCACGAAGAAACTGGCAGGCCCCACACAAGTCACAGTCGGCCTTGCAGCGAAATTCCTCGGTGACGAAGAGCTCGCGTTCTTCACGGGTAGAATGTAGATAATCCGGCTCCTTCATCCGTGCTGCTTTCCTGCGAATCGCTCGCTGTAACGACGGTTCACCTCACTCAGCTCCAGCTTACCATCGATATAATCCTGGTAAATGCCTTCCACAGTTCCTCCACCGAGCCAACAGGAAGAGCAGTTCTCGCAGCCACCGGCTCCGCAGTCGAGGGAGCCATTGACAATACGCATGCGCTCCTCGCGTGTGGTATCCTTAATTAAAATACTCTTTTCCATAACTTTCTATTATCGTTTGTCCGGGCACAGCAATTCCCAACGCTAAGCTTCTTATCGCGACTCATAAAAAGGGTTGCGGCATGATGACCGGACCGTTCCGGTGTCGTTCGACTATCCTACTCACCACATCCCGAAGGAGATCGCCCACGGGAAGCTCTAAGGTGAACTTATTCGACACCTTGAACTTTGGCGTCACTATGGGCGCAAGCTGCCATGAATGTGCAAAGGGGTCGTAATAGCGCCGCGCCCCCACATCGAAACCGAACCAACCACTCCAAGCCGACAAGTAGCCACCATAGTTCGTGGCCTTCATGAAGGGGAAGGCAGCCATATAGACATAAGGATTGCGGTTATACCAAGTACCGTAGAGCGTGGCACTCAGATTGTCATTGAGATGCCAGGTGAGAGAGCTTCCCACACCATATTGGGTGATGACGCCCAGCGCACTGTAGCGGTTGACCGAACTCTCCAACCGGTAGTCCACTGCGCCCCAGCGGGCCTGCATACCGAGGAGTGCCGATCGCACATTGAACATACCCGGAAGCTCTTCGCGTACACCCGCTCCATAGAAGCTCAGTGCCCCACTCTGCTCCATCACGCCACTGCGCTTCACGCCAATACCATCGGGCGCATCCAGCATCTGCTGTTCATGTCCGAGTTGCTGAATTACGGCATCCAGGCTGTCAGCCTTCGTCCACGGCTGTCGCCTCAAGTGGATAGCAGGGGCATGCACGACCTCGCCCCGAAACATTGCCAACGAGTCGGCAACCGCATCCAGCAGGCCTGCACCCGCTCCTTTGGGAGCAGCAGAGCGTTGCCGGACTGTCTCTGCCGACTTCGGTGTCACCGGAAGAGGAGACTTCGACTTCTCCTCATGCTGTGCCGACAGCGGCAATCCGCACACCAGTGCAAGGACACATACTGGCAATATTCTTTTCAGGTTCATGGCGCAAAGATAACGAATTCCCACGATAAAGAACGTCCCCGCCCCCACTTTTTCTTACGGTCACGCTGAGCCGGCCAACAACTAAAAAGAAACAGGGCGGATGCCCGAGCCTTCTATAGCTCTGCATCCGCCCCGGATGAATTCAGGTTATAAGTTCTGCTGACTTACTTCGCCTTGTTGGTCTGGGCATAACCCTCGTTCTGCGTGAGCTTCGGGTTACGCTGAATTTCGTTGAGCGATATAGGCCAGAGCAGGTCGCTCTGCTTGAAGGTAGCGCCCGAGCCATTGGTGGCACCCACAAGGTTGACGTAGGTCACCTCGCCACTGTGCAGCGTGTTGGAGATTACGGGGAACTTGCCTGTGCGCACACAGTCGTCCCAAATCTTGAACTCCAACGGGAACTCGCGCAGACGCTCGGTCCAGCAAGCCTCGATGAACTTCTCCTTCGACAGCTTCTGCAGCTCAGCCGTGAGGGTCTCCACCGACTGTCCCAAAGCACGGCTCTGCACCTGTGCCAGGTAGCCGGCAGCCTCAGCGTTCACACCCGTCGACTGGGCGATAGCCTCAGCAGCGTCGAGCAGCGTCTCGGCATAGCGATAGATATTCCAGTCCTTGGTGCCACGGCCAGTATTCTCCATAGCCTCCTCGTCGAAGTAGTACCAGCAGCCAATCTGGTCGTAGTAGCTGGGGTTATCTTTCGTCAAGCCGGCAGCCACAGGCATGGTCCAGGTCTTACCATTGACGGGATTCGTGTAGGAGGTAGCGAAGAACTGCTTCTCCTTTCCACGGAGGTCATTCTCGGTGTAGACGTTCAGATAGCGTCCTACAGGACCACATACACGCTCGGTGATGGCATATTTGTCGAACACGCCGGTAGCCGAAGAGGTGAAGGCGTAGGTCGGCCACCAGGAGCTGGTGGAGACGGTGTTGTCGTACTCCTGAGCGTAGATAACCTCATTCAGGTCGTCGGTGGTGCGCAGCTTGTTGTAGGCACTGTTCAGCCCCAGGTCGGTGTTCTCGGTCAGCTTATATTTGCCCGAGTTGATAATGTCGCGGGCCGTAGCAGCAGCCGAGGTATAGTTGCCCTGGTACATGTAGACATCAGTAAGGGCCATCTCAGCCACATACTTGGAGATGCGGTGGCCGTTTTTCTGCCAAGTCTCAGCAGCCAGGTCGTTCATAGCGTCCTTGAGGTCGCTGACCACCTGCTCCATCACCTTGTCCTTGGCAGTACGCTCCAGAGCCATATCCTGGGCAGAGCTGTAGTAAGCAGTGAGGCTCAAAGGTACATCGCCGAAAGTCTTCACGAGGAAGAAGTAGTTCATGCCACGGAAGAACTTGGCCTCAGCCACCAGCTGCTTCTTCTTGGCAGCCGTCACCGTGACGCCTTCGCCATCGATGTTGTTGATGACGCTGTTGGCAATGTTGATAGCCGAGTAGCAGCCATCCCACACCCCGTCCATGGTACCGGAGACATTGTTGGTCTCATCCTGGCGGGTGAGCGTACGTGCATACATGCACACGTTCTCCTGGCCCTCATAGGAGTTGCGGAAATAACCGGTCAGCATCGAGGTGACCGACTCGAACGGACCGATGTAGGCACTGCCTGCATTGGAATATTGTCTGATGAAGCCCGAACGGTAAAGGTCGTTCACCTGTCCGAGGAAATGCTCCTCAGTCTTGTTGAAATCCTTCTTTGTGATAAGGGATTCCGGCTTCTCTTCGAGCCAACTGTCACAGGAGGTGAGGGTGAGCCCGGCACAAGCCATTAATACTAATATCTTTTTCATAATGAATGCTCTTTTTGATGGTCCAAAATTAGAATGTAACGTTGCAGCCGATAGTGAACGTGCGTGCCCTCGGATAAGAATAGAAGGTCATGTTCTGTCCGAACTGGCTCGACTGAGAAGTCGACTCAGGGTCGTAACCATTGAACTTGCTGGAGGTGAAGAGAGCCAGGTTGTTGCCACTCACGTAGACGCGGAGGGCCTCAAGACCGATGCTCTTGCACATCGAGCTGTTGAAGGTGTAGCCTAACTGAATCATGTTCAGACGCAGGTAAGAGCCATTGCAAATCCAGCTGGAGTCCACAGTGGTGTCCTGTCCGGCATGACCGGAATTAGCCAGACGAATCATCTGCTCCATGGTGCCGGGGTTGGTGCCGTCGTAGGCATCGTAGAGAATGTTCTTCAGACCGTTGGTGATACCGAAGCGGTCGTAAGTAGGATGATAGAACTGCTGCATGGTCTGCACGCCCATAACGAACTGCCAGTCCATGGTGAAGTCGAAGCCCTTGTAGTTGATGGTGTTGCTGAAGTCACCCGTCCAGTCGGGCAGACCCTTGCCGAGGATTTCCTTGGTCTCGGAGCGGTGAGGACGTCCCACCTGGCTGAGCTTGCACTTGCCGGCATCATAGTCCTCAGTGGTCCACACACCGTAGCGCTTGTAGCCATAGAAGCTGCCCATGCTCTTGCCGACGCGCAGGATGGCCTCAGAGCCACCTACCCAGCCCAGCATCTCGATGTCCTCGTCGTTCTCGCCGAGGTGCAGAATCTTGTTCTTGTTGTAGTTCATGTTGAGCGACATCTGCCAAGTAAGGTCCTTCGTGCGGATGGGATAGCCCGTAATCATCATGTCGAGACCCTGGTTGCGCACGGAACCGATGTTCTTGTACTGTGTCTGGAATCCCGTAGAGTGGGGAACAGGGCAGTCAAGCAGCAGGTCTGTGGTCTTCTTATTATAATAGGAGATGTCGAAGTTGAGTCGGTTGGCAAAGAGACCCAGCTCGAAGCCAATGTCCCACATAGCGGTCTTCTCCCACTTCAGGTCGGCGTTCTCCATCGAACTCAGATACATGTAGGAAGCACGCTTGCCGTCGAGCAGCAGAGTGCCTGCCGAAGTGCGGGCCAGCGAGTTGTAGGTACCGATTTCGGAGTTACCTGTCAGACCGTAGCTGGTGTGCAGCTTCAGGTTGCTCACCCAGGTGATGGGCTTCATGAAGTCCTCTTCCGACACGATCCAAGCCAGACCGGCAGAGGGGAAGAAGGCGTACTTGTTGTTCTCACCGAACTTCGAAGAACCGTCGTAACGGCCGGTGGCGGTGAGGGAGTAGCGGTCCTTGTAGGTGTAGGCCAGACGCAGGAAGTAGGAGTTCATGCGCCACCTGTCGGCGTTCGAAGAGGGAGCCTCGGGGTTGGTACCCACGGCCATGTTGTTATCCTCGTAGAAGTCGCTCGAGAAGCCTTCGGTCACGACACCGTTGTTGCGTGTGTTCTGCTCCGTCCAGGAGAGACCGAGCATAGCGTTGAAGCGGTGGTCCTTCAGTGTCTTCTGATAGGTGAGGTAGGACTCTTCCTGCCAGTAGAACCTGTTGATATGGCTGTACTCAGCACGACCGTTAGGCATGGAGATGTTGTTCAGCGTCTTGGCAGCATAGCGGCGGGCGTCGATGCCGTGCCAGTCGATACCGAGCTGGGTCTTGAAGTCCAGACCGGGAAGGATATGGAAGGTGAGGGCGGCGTTGCCGAAAATCTGCGTGTTGTAGTAGAGACGCTTCTGCTGCTCAAGAATCATCACGGGGTTCGACATACCCTCGAAGCCGAACCGGTCTGACATGCCGGCAGGAGAGGCCGAGGTGGTGTAGTTGCCGGTGTCGGGCTCACGAAGCGGGAGCCAGGGCAGCATCTCTATCATGGTGCGGCGTGCTTCCTGACCACCACCGAAGGCGTCGGTGAAGCGGCCCCACATGTGGTTCACCATGAGGTTGACACCTGTAGAGAGCCATTTGTAAGGATTGGCGTCGTAGGTCATCTTGGCACTCACACGCTTGTTCCAAGTGTTCTTCATCAGACCCTGATAGTCGGAGTAGTTGAGGAAAGCACCCATTGACGAGTTCTTGCCGCTCTGCTGGATGTTCAGCTGATGGTTGTGCGAGACGGTCGTGCGGGTAGCCTCGTCCTGCCAGTCGGTATCGTAGAGCGGATTGCCGTTGGCATCGAAGTAGCGGCTGTCGTTGAACCAGTCGGCACGGTTGAGCGACCAGTTGTAGCCGTTGTATTTGTTCTCGTTCTCCAGACCCTTCATGAAGGCGTCGCACCACTCCTGGGCGTTGAGCACGTCCATCTTGCGGGCCATGGTACCGATGCGGAGCGAGCCCTGATAGCTCACCTTGGTGCCGGTCTCACCCTTGAGACCGCGCTTGGTGGTCACCATGATGACACCGTTGGCACCGCGGGCACCGTAGATGGCGGTAGCCGAAGCGTCCTTGAGTACTTCCATCGATTCGATGTCGTTAGGGTTGACCAGCGCGAAGTTGGTCATCACCACACCGTCGACCACATAGAGCGGGTCGGAGCTGGCATTGATGGTAGACATACCGCGGATAATCACACGGGGTGTCGAGGTGCTCAGGTCGTCAGAGTTGGAGAACACGTTGACACCAGCGGCCTTACCGCGAAGGTTGTCGAGAGCCGAGAAGTTCTGATTCTTTGTCAGTTCTTCGCCCTTGGCCACGGAGATGGAACCTGTGACGTCGCTCTTGCGCATCGTACCGTAACCCACAACGACCACCTCGTCAAGCGAGGCATTGTCGGGCTGCAGGGCCACCTTCAGCGTGGCAGCGCCCGTGAGCGTCACCACCTGGTCCTTATATCCGATGAAGGAGATTTGTACTTTGTCGCCGGCCTTGGCATTGAGAGTAAACTGACCGTTGAGGTCAGTGGCACCACCGGTCTTGTTCGACAGCAACAGAATGCTGGCGCCCGTCACCGGCTCGCCTTGCTCATCAACGACTGTCACTAAAACCTTGTTTTGCTGCTGAACGGCTTCCAGTCCGTTCAACTCAGGATTTCGACTTGCGCTCACCTGTATAGGGGCTAACCCTCCGAGAGCACACATCGCAAGAACCAAGAACGAGCGATGGCTCGGGTTCTTCTGACTTTTAAGATTACTCATAATTGATTTTGTTAAAATCGGTTCACAGGAATGCCTAAAAGGGGGTGTTGGCGATGCAAAAGTAACAACTATTTCCGACTTATTACACATAGCCCTTTCCAATTAACACTTCCTTAACATTAATTACAAGTTCAATCATACACTGCTACCATCCAGCGAAGGCTCATTCTATCTCCTATTCAGATAGATTTCACGCTCACCCGGCTTTTTTTAAACTCTATTCCTATCACATTAACACGAAAGCGGCACAGGGAACGACGTTTCGTTTTTTTAATAAGAAATATTTGGCGCCTTATTAAGGATAAGGTAACTTTGCGATGTGAATTCAAACAGACTATTAATAAACGACGAAAGAAGATGAAAAAGTTGATGCTAACATTTGCTGTCGCACTCGCATGTGTGGGCAGCGTGACAGCCAAGAACGTGAAGACCTCGTTCACTGTGAATGGTGCCTGTGGCAGTTGTACCGACCGTATTGAGGCTGCGGCTAAGAGCGTGAAAGGAGTGAGTGCAGCCAAATGGGACCTCAAGACCCAGAAGTTGGCTCTGACCTACGATAATAGCAAGACATCGGTGGAAGCCGTACAGAAGGCCATCGCCAATGTGGGACATGATGCGGGCAACTGCCATGCATCCGACAAGGCCTACAACGCCCTGCCCTCCTGCTGCAAGTATCGTCCCAGCAAGGGTGAGGCCTGCGGCAGCGAAGCTTGCCAGAACCACCACGCCGCAAAAGCAGCCAAAACCTGCAACACTAAGGCCAGGGGCAACTGCCCTGACAGCCAGAAGGCCTGCCACGCCACCAAGCAGAAAGCAGTCAAGAAGTAATACTTGCATAAGACGATGCTATACCGCAAATTAAGAGTGCTGGCCTTAGGGCTGGCACTTTTGGCATGGTCCCCTATGCCAGCTGCCGCACAGGCACGCACTTTGGACGACATTCCCATCCGTGACCCCTTCATCTATGCCGACCCTCACACGCGTACCTATTATTTATATCAAGCTGCCGACACGCTGATTGATGGCACCGTGTGCGGAGGAGTGAGAGCATGGCAGAGCAAGGACCTCAAGAGCTGGTACGGTCCGCGCCGTGTCTGCACGATTCCGGCCACGCTTCCGCTCCACGGTCATGTGTGGGCCCCCGAGATGCATGTCTATAAAGGTAAATACTATCTCTTCTTGACCCTCAACAGCGACCTCATCTGGAAGAAGCAGCGTAGTAGCCGGCCCCCTTACACCTACCGGGCCGTACAGGTGCTCAGAGCCGACCGGCCGGAAGGTCCCTTCCGTCCCATAGCCAACCGGCCCACCACCCCACTGTCGCAGATGGCGCTCGACGGCACCCTCTACGTCGAAGATGGCCAACCATACCTTATTTATTGTAATGAATGGGTGCAGCGCGTCGACGGCACCTTCCGCCTGGCTCGTCTAAAGCCCGACCTCAGCGTAACCGAAGACGACGGCGAAGATCTGTTCTGTGCCTCGGCAGCACCCTGGTCGACAGGCACGCTGCACTCCGACGGGGTGAGAAGCTACGTGAGCGATGGCTGCTTCCTTTGGCACACCCCCAAGAAGCTGCTTATGATCTATTCCAGCTTTGCCGACGGCCGTTATGCCGTGGGCGTGGCTGAATCAACCTCAGGACGGGTGGCAGGTCCCTGGAAGCAACACGACAAGCCCCTCTATGCCGACAATGGCGGCCACGGCATGATATTCCGCGACTTCAATGGCCAGCTGTGGCTCTTGCTTCACAGTCCCAACAGTCCGGCTGGGCAGGAGCGGGCACACCTCATCGCCCTCAAGGTGACACCCTCGGGCGATCTTACGTTGTAGCAAGAACAATACCTATCATCATGCCCCAGTCATACAACTAAAGAATGAAAGAGCCGTAAGCCTATTGACGAAAAAAAAGTAGGCAAAAAGTTTGGTGGTAAGCAACTTTCACCGTAACTTTGCATTTCTAGAGTAGGCCGTGCTTCAACCCTGCGCCCCAAGCGCCCGGCGGGAGTAAGGCTACCACTCTGAAACGAAGCGGACAGGCAGGTGCTGTGGCGCCCCTTCCTCTTCACCATTGGGCTTGACTGGATTTGACGGCAAGACGAGATGGTACGTAAGCACGCGGAGCCTCGATGGCTAGCTCCTTAATCTGAGTGATCAAAAATTAATTGGCGAAAACAACTACGCTCTCGCTGCCTAATCGAAGTACAGTAGATTACTGGCTTAATCCCGCTACCAGGTAGCAGGACGAGACATCGCTCCAAGGATGTTGTTCCGAATCCGAGGGTCAAGCGGTGCAGGTAAATCGGGAATAGTCATGGAAGGCCCCGCTTCCACGATGAAATCTTAGGGGATAAGGCAGCAGTGGGTGGTCCAGGTCTTGCTGTATGCACGAAAACCAAAGTCTGGAATAAACGTGTAGAAAGCGTATGGTTTCCTTGTTCGGACGTGGGTTCGAATCCCACCAGGTCCACTACTTATTACGCGCTTAGCTTGGCAACGCTCAAGCTTGCGACGTGGCGACTTCAAAGCATCATGCGATGTGAGTCGCCACGTTGTGTTTTTCGGAAGATGTGAGCCAAAGGCAAACATCCGCAATATGTGTACTTCCAACCGCATTTCATATAACTTCTTTTTATCTGTGTTTCTGTAACTTTGCATCGTGAGAGTGAGGCAAAGACTACACTGCTGTAAGGACCGGTCAAACGCTGGTTGAAAAGCCGACTCGTCACCTGCATTGTTTTCGCACAATGAGCACATAAGCGATTAAACTACAATAGAAGTTCCTTCATCTGGTAGTAACCACGTCTCCACGGGCCCACCCGCGACGTGGTTTCATTTTACGTACCGCACAATTCCTCTGTTATTATTTGCGTAGGCTCCGAGAAAGCAGTAACTTTGCAAAACGATGCCGTAAAGGCAGAATTATCGATTACGAACGCAAACTACACTAAAATGAGACAAGCTCTTCTATCCTTCCTCGTATGGATTGCGTGGAGCACAACTATTCGTGCCCAGCAAACGGCAGTCAAGGAAGTTGTCAAAATCAATCCTACCACAGCAGAGGTGCGCTATACCAACGGCAAACGACTCACCGTGGATTTCTACGGTGACAACATCGTGCGCCTCTTCCGTGACGATAAGGGCGGCATCGTGCGCAATCCTGCAGCCAACCCGCCAGCGGTCATCCTCTGCGACAAGCCGCGACGCAACACCGGAACCATCAGCGTGAGCCGGAAAGACAACAAGTTCATTCTTGCCAGCCCAAGCATCAGTCTGAGTTTCGATGGCACAACCTCCCTGCTCTCCATCACCGATCTGCGCAACGGACACACAGTATTGAGCGAGACAAAGCCCATCAGCTACGGTCCGTCGGGCTATGAAGTGACACTGAGCCGAAAGGCAGACGAGTATTTCTACGGTGGCGGTGTACAGAACGGTCGCTTCTCACACACGGGAAAGAAGATTGAAATTGTCAATACCAACAGCTGGACCGACGGTGGAGTAGCCTCACCCGCGCCCTTCTACTGGAGCACCAGTGGCTACGGAGTGCTCTGCCACACCTTTGCGCAAGGCTCTTACGACTTTGGATCGAAGGACAAAAACAGCGTTGTACTGAATCACAAAGCCGACTATTCCGACCTCTTCATCATGGTGGACAGCAAGCCGGAAGAGCTACTGCAAGACTATTTCCAGCTCACCGGCAAGCCGGTACTGCTGCCTAAGTTCGCCTTCTATGAGGGCCATCTCAACGCCTACAACCGCGACTTCTGGAAGGAGAGCACCAAGGAGAAAGGCATACAGTTCGAAGACGGTAAGTGGTACAGCGAGAGCCAGAAAGACAACGGAGGCATCAAAGAAAGCCTCAACGGCGAAAAGAACAACTATCAGTTCTCGGCACGTGCCGTTGTCGACCGCTATGCCAAGGCCGACATGCCCTTAGGATGGGTACTGCCCAACGATGGTTACGGGGCAGGCTACGGCCAGACAAGCACCCTTGACGGCAACATAGCCAATCTGAAATCCTTCGGTGAATATGCCCGTAAGCACGGTGTGGAGATAGGTTTGTGGACACAGTCGAACCTTCACCCCATCGACAGCATTCCCGCACTCTTGCAGCGCGATATCGTGAAGGAAGTGCGTGATGCCGGCGTGCGCGTGCTCAAGACCGACGTGGCCTGGGTGGGCGAAGGCTATTCCTTCGGACTCAACGGAATTGCCGATGTGGCACATATCATGCCCTATTATGGCAACGGAGCCCGGCCTTTCATCATCTCGGTCGACGGATGGGCCGGCACACAGCGCTATGCAGGCATTTGGACCGGTGACCAGACAGGTGGCAACTGGGAGTACATTCGATTCCATATCCCCACCTACATTGGGTCGGGTCTCTCGGGACTGGGGAACATCACCTCTGATATGGACGGTATCTTCGGAGGCAAGAATCCCATCGTCAACATACGCGACTTCGAATGGAAAACTTTCACGCCAATGCAGCTCAACATGGACGGCTGGGGCAGCAATCCCAAATATCCACAGGCTCTCGGCGAACCAGCCACCTCTGTCAACCGCAATTACCTGAAGCTCAAGTCCATGCTTCTGCCCTACTCCTACTCAGCCTCCTACGAGGCCTTAAAGGGCAAACCTCTCATCAGGGCTATGTTCCTCGACTATCCCAACGACTACACTCATGGCAAAGCCACAGAGTACCAGTTCATGTATGGTCCGTCATTCCTCGTAGCACCCGTCTATCAGAATACTGTAGCCGACGCCGAAGGCAACGACGTCAGAAGCGGTATATGGCTTCCAGAAGGTCGCTGGACCGACTTCTTCACCGGTGAGACCTACGAGGGCGGTCGTATCCTCAACGACTTCAATGCCCCCTTCTGGAAACTGCCTCTCTTTGTGAAGGCCGGCGCTATTGTGCCTTTCAATCAGGCCAATAATAACATTCACGAGGTGGACTCCACAACGAGATCGGTGATGTTCTGGCCCGAAGGTCACAGTTCGTTCACGCTCTATGATGACGATGGTGTGAGCGAGGCTTACACGAAGGGCGCATATGCTCTCACACAGATAACATCCGACCTCGACAAATCCGGCAAGCTTACTCTCACGCTGCAGCCCCAGAGACATTGCACCTTCGAAGGTATGACCAAAAAGCAGAAAACGCTTCTCGTTGTCAATACCACGGCTGAGCCCAAGGACATCAAGGCCGAGATTGGTGGAAAGAAACTGAAGCTCAACCGCACCTCAGGAGAGCTGCAACCGGGCAGCTGGCGCTACGTTGAAGCTCCGAACCTCAACCGATTCTCTACGCCCGGAAC
>Ga0256406_1003023_pt1 | contig 22007 bp, 21 predicted proteins | sample RumenRJG_03DNA_FD_185986 | JGI IMG/M metagenome (GOLD analysis project Ga0256406, IMG submission 185986) | Bovine rumen microbial communities from Lethbridge, Alberta, Canada - RJG_03 | ecosystem: Host-associated > Mammals > Digestive system > Stomach > Rumen | place: Canada: Alberta | collected... | reverse complement strand
GTTTGCGCCTGGAGCTTTTAGGTATTCGTGTGGCCTGCCGGATCGACATGAAGGTTTGAGGCGTTTGAGCCTGGAGCTTTTAGGTATTCGTGTGGCCTGCCGGTTCGACATGAAGGTTTGAGGCGTTTGAGCCTGGAGCTTTTAGGTATTCGTATGGCCTGCCGGATCGACATGAAGGTTTGAGGCGTTTGAGCCTGGAGCTTTTAGGTATTCGTGTGGCCTGCCGGATCGACATGAGGATTTGAGGCAAACGAGCTTGGAGCTTTTAGGTATTCGTGGGGGAAGTCTTTTTCGATACTGCGGAGCAATAAGAACCGTGAATAGCGGTCAACGCGTGGCGTCCTCCAACGGGGGAAGCTCCCGGCAAAGCCGGGTGAAGGGGGCTATCCGGCGGTAATCATCGATTGCGGGATAAAAGGTACAAGCGTAACGTAATTGACCTGAATATAGCCGGAGGCTGGAACGATCATCATTTCTTCACATCTGACTGATACTTCCTTATTCAGGGCCGAAGGCCTATATAAAAAGATTGGTTCGCGAAGCGGACCATTTCCTTCCCTTTTCCCTTATCCCTTGCCCCTTTCCCCTGGGGAAGAACGTTGGCAGCAGATTTGACTATAAAGTAAAAGGAGAAAAAGTTTGTATCGCATCGGATTGACCGGAGGCGTGGGCAGCGGAAAGTCCACGGTTTCCTCCTATATGAAAGAACTGGGCATTCCTGTCATTGACGGGGATAAACTGGCCAGAGAAGCAGTCTTCCCGGGAAGCCCGGCTATGGTTAAAATCCGCGAAGCTTTCGGAGATGATATATTCCTGCCCGATGGAAATCTGAACCGTCTCAAAGTGGGAGAAATCGTTTTCACCAATGAGGCGAAACGGCAGAAATTAAACAGCATCATTCATCCTTTCATCTGGCACAGGACCTGGCAGGAACTCATCCGGGCCCAGGAGGAGGGCCATGAAGTGGCGGTGCTGGATATGCCGCTCCTTCTTGAAATTTCCTGGCAGCTCCGGGTAGAAGAAGTATGGATCGTGGAAGTGCCTCTGGAAGTGCAGATTCAAAGAGTCATGAGCCGGGACAATTTCACCCGCGCCCAGGTGCTGGAACGCATCGGAAAGCAGATGCCTACGGCCAATAAGATGAACTATGCAGATGTAATCATCGACAACAGCCATTCCATAGAAGAAACGAGAAGACAGGTCCGGGAAGCTTTAAAGCACGTACCGGGATTCGTATTTCCAAAGTAAGGAGAAACCATGAGAATTGCACTGAAGAGGAAGAAGCATGAAGTCCAGCGCCATCCCGGCAATACCGGCAAGATGGTCTTTACCCTTCTGCTCGTCTTTCTGTCTGTCCTGACCCTGGTGCTCACGACCCCCAGATTCCTGTACAGACCCAGTGAAAGAGTAGCCCACACCATCCAGCAGTGCGCCCAGGAAGAACATATTTCCGCCAGCCTTCTGGAAGCGGTGATCCTTACGGAAAGCAAATTCAATGAAAAGGCAAAATCCCATGTGGGGGCCGTGGGCATGATGCAGCTCATGCCGGAGACGGCAGACTGGATTTCCGAAATGAGCGGCCTTCCGTCGGACAATCTGGAAAGCCCGGAGCAGAATATCCCCCTCGGCGCCTGGTACCTGAACTACCTTTTGAAGAAATATAAAAACAATGAAATTTTTGCGCTGGCCGCCTACAATGCAGGCCGGGGCAATGTGGATGAATGGATCGAGAAAAACAAATGGACTGAAACTTTTTCGGAAGTGGAAAAAATTCCTTTCCCTGAAACGAGGGAATTCGTAAAGTCCGTCGTTTCCAACCGGAACCGGCTGGAAGAAGAAAAGAAGGTGGCTGCCGGTGGCAGATGATAAACTGGAAAAAGAAAGAGCCGAAAGGCGGCAGAAATTCCTGGACTGGGATATAGAAAAAGAACTGCCGGCGCAAATCGGCGAATATAAGCTGAAAAGGCTGGACCGGCAGGAAGGGCGCATTTACTTCGCCTTCTGCTGGGAAGATGAAAAGACCGGCTGGCAGATCCGGGCCCTTTTCGACGAAGAAACCATGGACTACATGGTGAAAGCCTTCCTCCATATGGTGACTTTCTCAGAAATCGAGCTCATTACCGGGGACTTTGAAGAGTATAAAAGAAATATGAAACTCCTCACCCCCAAATACATAGAAAAAGAATTCATCCGCCGGGAAGACGTATCCATCCTGGTGCGGGGCCAGGGCTTCATGGTCTGGGACTACAAGCCATTCTTCCCGGAAACCATAGGCCACTACAAAAGGACCGTCGAACCCCATCGCCCCCTCCTGGGCCTGAACGGTTCCTACATCATCTGCGCCTATGAATGTGCAGAGAAGAATACGGGCATATTATTTTTCTATAATATATATAGAAACGAATACTACGGAGAACTCCGCGCCCAGGGCATCCCGGGAATCATCCACCAGTATGATGCAAAGACACTTTCTGATTTTGAAAAAGAAATCACCAGCCGCCTCGCAAAAGACCTGGAAGACCTGTACGAAAATCCGGAGATACCGGATTGATTTCGGTCAGGCTTGCGCTGATGGTTAGAGCCAATTGATGTGAATCGTGGTTCGTGATTCGTAATTCGTGGTTCGTAAAGGTGGCGCCTTAAAGTTATATGGGCGCCTCCTTTTATTTTGAAAAATTATTTTTTAATTTCGAAATTGGTGGGCCTGGGAAGGAATTTCATTTCCATAGCTGCTTTGCAGATGAAATACTAATTTCAATGAAATACGACAGGTAAAATAACTGCCATATTTCATTGAAATGGATTTACCAGGTTTTATAGGGATGAGGTCCGACTTTTTAATCATTTATGTTATAGCGTTTTTGGATAAAGCCTATATAAAATGGCCGCCATATGAATTTGGCGGCCGCCTTCCCGACAGTCCCGACACTCCCGAGCCCCGATATTCCCGATTCAAAAGTGTATCTCTTCTATTTTTTACAAACATTCCCTGCTCAAAAAATATCCCTTTTCCCTCTTTACAATATATGGTATAATAACATCGGTATGTGTGTTTATAGAGTTTCCTGTAGAGTGAGCTGCGGCTCACTCTTTCTTATACTATGGACAAGGAGGGTATATGGCGCGCAGGGAAATCGAAGAAGCAGTGGAAAAATTGCTGGAACCGGTACTGGAGAAAGATGGTCTGGAGCTCGTGGATGTGGAATACGTCCGGGAGAGAAACTGGATTCTCCGGGTTTTCATCGATAAGGTTGGAGGTGTAGGCCTCGATGACTGCCAGGCGGCCAGTGAAAAGGCCGGCTCGCTTCTGGATGAAAAGGACCTGATTCCTGACAATTACATGCTTGAAGTTTCTTCACCGGGCTTGGACCGGGTGTTGAAGAAGGATAAAGATTTCATCCGTTACACCGGCGAAGATGTGGATGTGAAGCTGTTTGCCCCCCTTGAAGGAACGAAAATCAAATCATTTACGGCAAAGCTCGAAGGGCTTGCGGAAGACGGCTCCCTGCTCCTGGAAATGGAATCGGGCGAAAAGCTGACTCTTGGAAGAGATAAAATTTCTCAGGTTAGACTTCATTTTTCATTTTAAACTCTGGAGGAAAAATTCATCGTGAGAGGCAAGAAAGACAAGAACGAACAGACAGATACTCTGATAGATGCAGTCCATGCGCTGGTTAAAGCGAAGAAAGTGGACGAAAATATAGTATTTGACGCACTGGAGCTGGTGCTGCTCACCGCTTACAAGAAGGAAAGCGGCAGCAATGGCAAGGCATCGGTTACCCTGAACCGTGAAACCGGGGTTTACAGGATTTATTCTGAAAAGACCGTAGTGGAAGCCATTGATGAGGAATCCCCGGAAGCTATCAATGAAATCACTGTGGAAGATGCAAAAAAGATTGATCCTTCCTATGAAGCAGGCGATATGCTCCGCATCGACGTGACCCCGAAGAATTTCGGACGCGTGGCTGCCCAGACTGCCAAGCAGGTGATGATTCAGAAACTCCGCGAAGCAGAAAGAGGATCCATTTATGATGAATTCTCCGGCCGTGAAGGAGATGTCATTACCGGTACTGTCAAATGGTCCGAATCCCGCACCGTATTCGTGGACCTGGGCCGTGTGGAAGGGATCCTTCCTTATGCGGAACAGATTGAAGGAGAATCTTTCCAGCCCAATGACAAGATTAAGTGCTATGTACTGGAAGTCAGAAAGACCACGAAGGGACCGGAAATCATTCTTTCCAGAACCCACCCGGGCCTCCTGAAGCGTCTTTTCGAACTGGAAGTACCGGAAATCTACAGCGGAACTGTGGAAATAAAGAATGTAGTCCGCGAAGCGGGCTCCCGCTCCAAGATTGCCGTTTACGCAATGGACCCCAATGTGGACCCTGTAGGTGCCTGCGTTGGTCCGAAGGGCCAGAGAGTCCAGAATATCGTGAACGAACTGCATGATGAGAAGATCGATATTGTCCGCTGGGATGAAGATCCGGCCATCTATATCGCCAATGCCCTTTCTCCGGCGAAGGTTATTTCCGTTTCCGTCTGGGAAGAAGAAAAATCCTCCTATGTCATTGTTCCTGATTACCAGCTGTCGCTCGCTATCGGCAAAGCCGGTCAGAATGCAAGACTGGCAGCGAAACTGACCAACTGGAAGATCGATATCAAGAGCGAAACCCAGGCGAAGGAAGAAGGCTTCGGCCAGGACGAAGCGGAAGAAGAGGATGATATCCTCGGAGATATCGAGGCCGGCGGCGAGGAGGATGCTGAATGAAAGTAAAAAAGATTCCCATGCGCAAATGCGTGGGATGCGGCGAATTAAAGCCGAAGAAGGAGCTCCTCCGCATCGTAGCCCTTCCTACAGGGGTCATCGAAGTGGACCGGACCGGAAAGAAATCGGGCCGGGGCGTGTACATCTGTGACGATATCGAATGCTTCAACAAAGCCTATGAAACCCATGGCCTGGAAAAATCCCTGAAGCGCCCTGTTTCCAAAGATGTATACGAAGCACTGAAGGTGCAGGTTGAAAATGGATGAGCCCGTTTACCGGATGCTTGGCCTCTGCATGAAGGCAGGAAGGCTTCTTTCCGGAAATGAGCAGGTGTCCGAAGGAATCAGAAAAAGACAGGGAGTCCTCCTGGTGCTGACGGAAGACAGTTCCGAAAGGACAAAGGACGAATATACAAGGGCCTGTGAAAGAGCTCATATTTCCATAAAAATATTTGGAACGAAAGAAAGATTGGGGCAGGCCCTGGGCAAAGGCGTCCGGACATGTGCCCTGATTACAGATAAAGGCTTCGGCAGGGCAATCGCGGATAAGATTGACAGCCGGAAATAAAGATAGATGGGAGGCTGCTTATGCAGAAGAAAAAATCCAGAGTATATGAACTGGCCAGGACGTTTGGAAAAACGGACCGGGAAGTCATTGAAATATTGAAGAAACATAATTTTGACGTTACCAGCCGTCTTTCCGGGGTAGATGACAGTGCAAGGGAAGTGCTGGAAAAAGAATTTTCCGTAAAGAAAAAGAAGCGCCCGCCCATGAGAACCGTCCGCTTCGACCAGCAGGGCCGCCCGACGGACAGAAAACAGCAGGATGGGGCAAGAAAATCCTCTTATTCCTCCATTTCCGTGCCGGAAGAACCGAAACCGGCTCCGAAAGCAGAGGCAAAACCGGCTCCGAAGGCAGAAGCAAAACCGGCTCCGAAGGCAGAAGCGAAACCGGCTCCGAAGGCAGAAGTGAAACCGGCTCCTAAAGCGGAAGTGAAACCTGCGCCAAAAGCTGAGGAAAAACCGGCAGCCCGCCAGGATTCCCGTCCGGCAGACCGCACTTTCCGTCCGTCCAGAGGACCGAGAGACAATGCCCGCCAGGGAGACCGTCCCGGGAGGGAAAGAAATGACCGTTTCAGCCGCGACAGCCGCAGCAGCGACCGTCCGGCCCGCCAGGGGGACAGACAGGGAAGACAGGGAGACCGCTTCGGAGATCGTAATGCCCGCCCGGCAAGAAATAATGACCGTTTCGGGGACCGCCCGGCCCGTCCGGCCAGACAGGAACACCCGGAATACGAATATCCGGAAGAACTGACGGAACGCCCGCGCCAGGAAAGGCAGGACAGACCCCGCCAGGAAAGACGTTCTGCGCCAAAACCGGAACCGGCAGAAGAAGCACCGGTTATTCCGGCACAGAGAAGAGAAAAACCGGCCAAGAAAAAGACAAAGAAAGACTGGGAACGCTCCCGCAGAGAAAAAGAAGGCGGCTCCCTCATGGCCCGTTCTCTCAACCAGAACAACAAGAAGAAAAAACATATGGCTGACAAGAAATCTGCCGCTTACCCCACAGAAGTGGAACTTCCGCCGAGCGTAACCGTCAAAGAACTGGCTGAACTTTTCGGACGCGAAGTCAGTGAAATCATTAAAGCCCTCATGATGGACGGAGTAATGGCCACCATCAACCAGAATCTTGACAGGGATACCATTGAAATCCTGGCAGAAGAATTTGGCGTAACGATCAAAGAAGCGCCGCAGGCAGCTGATCCGACGGAATATACTCCGGCCAAGGATGACCCGAGATTCCTGAAAACCCGTCCGGCAGTAGTTACCATCATGGGCCACGTCGATCACGGCAAGACCACCCTTCTCGATGCTCTCCGCCAGACCAATGTGGCACAGCACGAAGCAGGCGGCATTACCCAGAGAATCGGCGCCTACCAGCTCCGTTACAAAGGTCACAAGATTACATTCCTGGATACCCCGGGCCACGAAGCATTCACAGCCATGCGTTCCCGCGGCGCCCAGATTACTGATATTGCAGTCCTCATCGTAGCAGCTGATGACGGAGTTATGCCGCAGACCGTGGAAGCGATCCACCATGCAAAGAATGCAGGCGTACCGATTATGGTTGCCATCAACAAGATTGATAAACCCGGTGCAAACCCGGACCGGATCAAGGAAGAACTTTCCAAGGAAGGTCTCCTCTGCGAAGAATGGGGCGGCGATGTCATTATGACTCCTATTTCCGCAAAGAAGAAAATCGGTCTGGATGACCTTCTTGAAAATATCCTCCTCGTGGCAGAAGTACAGGAACTGAAAGCTAACCCGAACCGTGAAGCATACGGCGTAGTTGTCGAAGCCCAGCTGGATAAAGGCAGAGGCCCTGTGATGAGCGTACTCGTACAGAATGGTACCCTTCATGTGGGTGATGGAATCCTCGCCGGCAAGAGCTGGGGCCGTGTACGTGCCATGACCAATGAAAACGGACGCAAACTGAAAAATGCAGAACCTTCCGCTCCGGCAGAAATCCTCGGTATGGACAGTGTACCGGAAGCAGGCGACCATTTCTATGTCATGGATGAAAGAAAAGCAAGAGAAATCGCTGAACTCCGCGCAGCCAGAGCCAAGGAAGAAGAACAGAGAAACGTACAGAAGGTTACCCTGGACAATATCTTTGAAAAGATTAAGGAAGGGGAAATGAAGGAACTGGATGTCATCATCAAGGCTGATGTCCAGGGCTCTGTAGAAGCGCTCGTTCAGTCCCTCCAGGGGATCAAGAGTGATGAAGTCCGTATTTCCATCGTTCATTCCGCTGTAGGCGCTATCAATGAATCCGATGTCATGCTGGCATCTGCTTCCAGGGCACTCATTATCGGCTTCAACGTCCGTCCGGATGCCAATGCAAGAGCTATGGCTGAAAAAGACGGGGTGGATATCCGTCTGTACAGAGTCATTTATGACTGCATTGATGATGTAAAGGCCGCTATGGCCGGCATGCTGGCTCCGACAATCCGCGAAGTCGTCCTGGGCCATGCGGAAGTCCGTCAGGTCATTCATACGCCGAAAGTCATCGTAGCCGGTTCCTATGTACAGGACGGCAAAGTCACCTCCACCTGCCAGCTCCGCCTCATCCGCGATGGAATCGTTATTCACGAAGGAAAGATTGCGTCCCTCCGTCGTTTCAAGGATGATGTGAAGGAAGTGGCTGCAGGCTTTGAATGCGGTATCGCCATCGACAGCTACAGAGATGTAAAGGAAGGAGACCAGCTGGAATCCTTCGAACTGAAAGAAGAAGCAGCGAAGCTGGAATAATTTCCCAAGTGGCTTTCGGGCCATGCAGGGTGAAAAACCAGTTATAAAAGTTAATAGTTATCAGTTCGCAGTTTCTCAACCAGATGGACTTGCTGTGATTAAGGATAATGGTTAATGGTTCTTTGTGAAATACAGGTGCCATTAACCATTATCTATTACCTATTAACAAATGCTCAGTCTCTCTGCAGATTGACCGGAAATAAAATGAATGGTTAATGGTATCTCTTTTGAGACGTACCATTAACCATTATTTTTTCTATACAACGGAAATAACGAAAGGACGGGGGTTTCCTTATTTCCGTATTTCCATATGGTATACTAATAAGGGAAGAGAAATCCCTTTGCCCGTTTTATTGATATTTTCTGTTATCGGTGAATGGATGGTTTTGAAATAGGATTTCCATGACTGATAACTTTTCTAAAGATAGCGAGGTACAATATGTCTGAATTACGAGTCAGGAAAGTACAGGAATTCATCAAGCAGGAAGTGAGCAATATGCTCCTCAACGAATTGAAGGATCCCCGCATCGGCTTTGTCACCGTGACCGGTGTGGAAGTGACGGGGGACCTTCGGGAAGCGAAGATTTTCGTATCTCTTTTCGGGGATGAAAAGAAGAAGAAGGCTTCCCTGGAAGGTCTGAACAAGGCCAAGGGCTTTATCCGGAAGGAACTGGGCCAGCGGCTGAAGATTTATTACACGCCGGAGCTTTTCTTTGAAGAAGACAAGTCTCTGGACTATGGTATGCATATCGATGGTCTTTTGAAAAAAATTCACAAGGAGGATGAGGAATGAGTCTTTCTTATGATCCAATGAAAGCGATTTCTAAGGAAATTACCAAGGAAGAAGCCATCGAATTCCTGAAATCCCACAACCGTTTCCTCCTCATCGGCCATGAGCATCCGGACGGAGATGATGTGGGTTCTATCTGTGCCCTGCACAATGCGCTTCTCCTCATGGGCAAAGAAGCGGATATGGTGCTGCCGGACCCGGTGCCCCATGTATATACCCTTGTCAAAACAAGCGCGAAGGTGATGACGGAAATCCCGGAAGGACGGGACTATGATGCCCTTGTTTTCACGGATCTGGGAAATCTGGAACGGGGCGGAATGAAGAAATTCAAATTCCCCGATGTAGATTCCCTCTGCATCGACCATCATGAATCCAATGAACATTACACCGATTACCTCTATCTGAAATACCGCTATGCGGCAACGGCGGAGCTTCTCTCTGAAATGTTCTTCGATATGGGACTTACCCTGGATGAGGATACCTGCAACGCCCTCTACATGGCTCTCTGCACGGACAGCGGATTCTTCAGCTTCTCCTGCACCAGTGAGCATACTTTGACCATGGCTGCCAAACTGGTAGGCATGGGAGCCAAACCGGATTATATTTCCAACCGCCTCGATGAGAAGACGCCGGCTGCCATGGAATGCTGGGGCCGCGTGTCGTCCACGGTGAAGACTTTTGCCGGCGGTCAGATCGTGACTGCTTTTATGGATGAAAAGTCCATGGAACTGGACGGGGAAAATTCCGATGCCTATGCATCCATTCCGAGAAGCCTTGTGGGCTGCCAGATTGCAGCGCTCCTGAAATATCGCAAAGATGAAGAAGGAAAGGTGATCACCCGTATTTCCCTCCGTTCCACAGAACATTGCAATGTGGGAAGGCTTGCCCAGAGATTCAAGGGAGGCGGTCATTGGAAAGCCTCGGGCTGCACCATTGAAAAACCTATTGAAGAAGCGATGCCCATCCTTGTGAAAGAAGCGGAGAAATTCCTTCCAGGAGGAGAGGAGTACCATCTCTGATGGACGGAGTCATTAATGTATGGAAGCCGAAGGGTTTCACTTCCTTCGATGTAATTGCCCGGCTCCGCCGCATTTACCACCAAAAGAAAATAGGCCATGGAGGCACCCTGGATCCCATGGCGGAAGGGGTGCTTCCCGTCTTTCTCGGCCGTGCCGCAAGGCTTATCGAATATGCGCCTATTCATAAAAAGTCCTATGAAGCGGAATTTACCATGGGTATTTCCACGGATACGGAAGACATGACAGGGACGATCCTTGAAAAGGGGCCTCTCCCGGAAGATACGTCAGTCTTTGAAAAGGCGGCGGAGAAATTCCGCGGGGATATCCTGCAGGTACCTTCCGCCTATTCCGCGAAAAAAATCAACGGGGAGCGGGCCTATAAACTGGCACGCGAAGGGAAAGAAGTCCATCTTGCGCCTCGGCCCGTCACTATTTATAAACTGGAAATACTGGAAATCAAAGCGCCTTATATCCGCCTTTCCGTCACCTGCTCTGCCGGCACCTACATCCGCGCTTTAGGAAGGGACCTGGGGAAAGAAGCGGGCTGCCTTCTTACCATGGATAAACTGGTGAGGACGGAAATGGGACCGTTCTCCTTAAAAGAGGCAAAAACACTGGAAGAAATAGAGAAAAATCCGGAAGGGGCGCTTCTCACGGATCTTCATCCCATCCTTTCGGCTCTGCCGCAGGTTGAAATTTCTGCAAAAGAAGCAGCCGGTTTCTTACAGGGGAAAAGGCTTCGCACAAAAGAAGAAGACCTGGAAAAAGCTGCCATTTTCAGCGAAGGAAATTTCCTGGGTATCGCATCTATTTCAAAGAAAATCATTCATCCAAAGAAAGTGTTCAACTGACAGTCATGGAAATTTATCATCATCTCAATGAAATTCCACAGGATAAAAAGCTGGTGCTGGCCATCGGCTTTTTTGACGGCTGTCACAGGGGTCACCAGGTGGTTTTTGAAAAAGTCCGCTCCCTTGCCCGGGAAAAAGGAGCCCTTCCCGGAGTCCTCACTTTCTTTCCTCATCCCATGACCATTCTGGCGCCCCACATACGGGTGCCTCTCCTTCAGTCGGAAGAAGAAAAAGTGGTTTCCCTTGAAAAGGCAGGGATGAAACTTTCCCTCTTCATCCGGCCGGATCAGGCATTCCTTTCAGAAAGCGCAGAGACTTTCATGAAGAAGCTGGCCTCCCTTGACGGCCTTCTGGGCCTGGTGGTGGGAGAGAACTTCACCTTTGGCAAGGGAGCGCTGGGAAACAGCGAAAGCCTTATTTCCTTTTTCAAAGATTCCCGGGTGACAGTGAATATCGTAAAGCTGGTGGAAGGAAAGGGAGCGCCTTTTTCTTCCACCAGGATCCGGGAAGAAATCCTTTCCGGACATATGGAAGAAGCCGCCCGCCTTCTCGGCCGGCCCTATACCATGCAGGGAGATGTGGTCCACGGTTTCCGGCGGGGTCACGAGGTACTGGGATTTCCTACGGCCAATCTTTCCTTCCGGGAAGACCGGGTGCTTCCGCCCGACGGAGTCTATGCCACCCGGGCCAGGGTCAATGGGAAGCGGTACGATGCGATTACGAATATCGGTACCAATCCCACCTTTGGAAATACAGAGCGGACCATAGAGACCTTCATTTTCCACTTCGAAGAATCCATCTATGGGAAACCTTTTACCCTCGAATGGGTGAGCCGCCTCCGGGGAGAGAAAAAGTTTAAATCCTTTGAAGCGCTCAAGGCGCAGATCGCGGTGGATATCAGGCAGGCGGAGAAGGTGCTTGGTACAAGTGGTAAGTGAATGTGGCGCGCATCAGGAAATGAGCGCGCCTTTTTTATAAAAAAAGCAGTCATTTCTCAATGAATCTTCATTTTGAAATGGCTGTTTTATTGTGAGAAAAGGAAAAATTCTGTCGTTCTTTGATTACTATATGTAAAATCGCAAAGTGCGGGCAGAACGCATTATATAAGATTGGTTTGCGGCAGTAAGCCATATCCTTCACTTATCACTTCCCACTTACCACGTATCACTTTAAATAAAAAAGCCTGCCGCCTCTTTTGAGTGACAGGTCTTCCGTGGAAGAGACAAAAAAGCCGCCCTGCGGCGGCTTTCAGGCGAATCAGTTGTTGCGGGAAGACTGGAGTTCCAGTAAAGCCCAGCAGATGGTTTCCTTTTCTTCTTCGACAACAACTTCTTTTTCAACCTGATTTTCTTTCATGAGTGCCTCCACTTGTATAAATCCCGCGTCTTTGCGGATCTTCATTAATTTGTGAGTATAATATATATCTTTTATACCTGTTTATCCAATATTTCTTTTATGCAAATTGATTCATTACTTATATAGGAATTCATACATTGCAGGCCATGATTTTTTAAATTATCCATTTGTCAATTATATAGATTGTAAGTTATGCGAGTCATAGATAAAATTTTAAAGTTATGATTTCAGGGTGGAAAACATTCCCCTGCGTCCCCGTCTTTATTATGATAAAATATGAATAAAAGAGTGGAAACAAGATGAAGGGCTTTTATCAATGAAGGGCTGTGCATCGGAAGTTCCGGAATATGATTTATCGGAGAAAAGGACTTTGAAAATATATCATTGCGGCGCTCATGATTTTGCGCCGCACCACCCCGACAGTCCCGATACTCCCGATATTCCCGACAGCCCCGATCCCAAAGTTTCCGTTTCTGAAGTTATCTTATTTTTATAGAGAACAGGATAAATTTCCATAAGGAGGTTAGTATGGGTCTTATCAAAGCAGGAATCGGTGCAATCGGCGGTGTGCTGGCAGATCAGTGGAAAGAATTCTTCTACTGCGACAGTATGACACCGGACATCCTCATGACAAAAGGGGAGAAGAAAGTGAGCCGGTTCGGCCGTTCTTCCAATACAGGCGGCGAAGATAATATTATTTCCAACGGCTCGAAAATAGCCGTCAATAACGGTCAGTGCATGATGATCGTGGAATCCGGCAAAGTGGTGGATCTCTGTGCGGAGCCGGGGGAATACACGTACGACAAATCCACGGAGCCTTCCATCTTCACCGGCTCTCTTGGAGAAGGAGTGAAGGAAATCTTCCACCAGATCGGCCGTCGTTTCACCTTTGGCGGAGATACGGGAAAAGACCAGCGGGTGTACTATTTCAATCTGAAGGAAATCGTTGGAAATAAATATGGAACCCCGGCGGAAGTACCTTTCAAAGTGGCAGACCAGGCGACGGGTCTCAATCTGCTCGTCCGCATCCGCTGCTTTGGGGAATACAGCTACAAAATCACGAACCCCATCCTTTTCTATACGAATGTGGCAGGCAATGTGGCCGACGTATACGACCGGAAAATGCTGGACAGCCAGCTGAAGAGCGAACTGCTGACGGCCCTCCAACCCGCTTTTGCGAAACTTTCCGCCCAGCACATCGATTATACGGAACTTCCGGGCCATACCTTTGAAATGGCGGACGCCTTAAATGAAGTGCTTTCGAAGAAATGGCGGGACCTTCGAGGGATTGAAATCGTTTCCTTTGGTATGAACAGCGTAAAAGCCAACGAAGAAGACGAGGCAAAAATCCAGAAACTCCAGATGGGAGCTGCCATGGCCCGTCCTGATATCGCCATGGGAGCCATGACCGATGCGACAACCGATGCCATGCGGACTGCTGCAGGAAATGAAAGCAATATGGGCGCTGCTGTAGGATTTATGGGTATGAATATGGCAGGAAATGCAGGAACCGGCATGTATCAGGCTGTGGCTGCGCAGGCGGAAAAAGCACAGGCCGCTTACCTTACGCAGCAGAAAAAAGTTTCCGGCTGGACCTGCCCTTCCTGCGGCGCAGAAGGAAATACAGGGAAATTCTGCAGCAACTGCGGAAAGCCGAAACCGGAAGAAAAGAAACCCTGGGACTGCCCCTCCTGCGGACAGAAAGGAAATACAGGAAACTTCTGCAGCAACTGCGGAGCGCCAAAGCCCGCCGGCTGGACCTGTCCCTCCTGCGGAACCATGAATCAGGGGAAATTCTGCACCAACTGCGGGACGAAGAAGCCGGAATAAGAGACAATTATTACTTGAAACGATATTTATATTTCGTTTTGAGGAATTGGGAATTGGGGATTAGGGGCGGTGGGCCGCAACAAAAGAAGGCGGCCCATTTATATAAAAAAATTCCGGGGGCTTAATTTCCGGTTTCCCAGAATCCCGGAAAACTGAAGGTGCAGGGAAAATCTTATATAAAAAGGCGCGCTTTCTAATTTTATGCGCCACCTTCCCTAATCCCTCCTGCACCAATGTCACTATGCTTTATAAATACTTATTGACTCTACCCGAATTGAGGTGAAATTATGCCCGATACGACAGTCGCCTATTCCTGTCCGAACTGCGGGGGACCGCTGGAGATGGTGCCGGGGCAAAAGAAAATCGTCTGTCCCTATTGCGATACGGAATTTGAGACGGCGGCCCTGGAGAAGCTTTTTGCCAAAAAAGAAGAAATGGCGGCAGAGGCGGAAAAGGCCAAAGAAGCTAAATTTGATACCGACGCGGCAGGGAAAGACTGGACGGAGGAGGAAATGGAGCACCTCCGCACCTTTACCTGTTCCGCCTGCGGGGCAGAGCTTGTGTGCGATGAAAATACCATGGCCACCGAATGCTGCTACTGCGGCAATCCCACTATGATTCCCTCCCGTTTCACAGGCATGCTGAAGCCCGATTTCATCCTTCCCTTCAAAAAGACGAAGGAGGAAGCCATGGCGGCCCTTAAAAAATTTTATGAAGGGAAATTCCTTCTGCCCTCCAATTTTATTTCCAGGAACAGGGTGGAAGATATCCAGGCCATGTATGTGCCCTTCTGGCTTTTTGACTCTGACGTCCATGCCAGTGCCCAGTTCCGGGCGGAATCGGACAATGTGATCAATACGCCGGACGAAGTGATCACCCAGACCAGCATTTATGACTGTCACCGGGAAGGAACCATGCAGTTCAGAAATATTCCCGTAGATGGCAGTAAAAAGATGAACGACCAGTACATGGAATCCCTGGAACCCTTCGATTTTTCCGAAATGGTGCCCTTTACTCCGGGCTACATGGCAGGGTGTCTCGCCGATAAGTACGATGTGGATGCAGAGGCAGCCGCCCCCAGGGCGGACGAGAGGGTGCACCGGACGGCAGTGAATGAACTGGAAGATACGGTCACCGGCTATACCCGCTGCTCCCTGACCGATGAAGCAGTAGTGAAGGACAAAGGCCATGCCTCTTACGCCCTCCTTCCCGTGTGGATCCTTACCACCCGGTATCAGGACAAGCCCTACACCTTCATGATGAACGGACAGACCGGAGAAGTGGTGGGATTTCTTCCCTATGACAGGCAGAAATCCTGGATGGTCCTTGCGGTAGTCACCATCGTCATGCTGCCCATTTTCTATTTCCTTGTCTCCCTGTTTCTGAACGTGTAAGGAGGGCCTATGAAAAAACTATGGAAAATCCTCCTTGCCCTTGCCCTTTTCCTCATGCCCGCCTTTGCGGAAGCGGCTGGAAATCTGTCGGATCAGGCAAAACTTCTCTCTTCCACGGAAAAGCAGATCGTGGAGACAGAGCTTTCAAAGATGGACGAGAAATACAGCGTCCACATGATGATTGTCACGGCCAGGTCCATTCCAGGAGGAAATATCGGGACCTACGCCAACCGGTACCTGGATAACAATCTCAAAGGGAAAAATGGAAATATGGTCCTCATGATTTCCATGAGCTCCCGGGAATGGTATATTTCCACAGACAATGCCATGCGGAAGAAAATCACCGATGACAAAGGAATTCAGCAGCTGGCCAATGAAATGGTGCCCTCCATGTCCAGAGGCAATTATTATGAAGCTTTCAGGAAATACATCAGCGCCTCAGACAAACTGCTTGCCTACTACGCCAAAGAGGGAAGGCCCTATGTGGAAAAGTCCACTTTGGACTACGCGGCCTATCCCATCATCCTCATCCTTTCCCTCCTCGTGGGCATGGCCGCCCGGTCTCATCTCATCGCGCAGATGAAGAACCTGGACTTTTCCTATAATGCATCGTCCTACCTCGTGCCGGGGAGCTTTAAGCTGAACGGGGCAAAGGATATCTTCCTCTTCATGAATATTTCCAGAATCAGGAAACCCAAACAGCCCAGGGTCACTATGTCCAGCCGCGACGGCAGCCACGGAGGCGGCGGGGGAAGATTTTAAACCGAAAGGAGAAAATGATGAGCGAAATTCAATTCAAAAATGGAAACGGTCGGTTTTCAGAAGCTGTCATTCACAGTGGAATCATTTATACATCCGGCATCGTAGGAGATACGCCGGGAGCAGATGCCTCGCTCCAGACAAAGGAAATCCTGGCCCATTTCGATCGAATCCTGGCAGAGAATCACTCTGATAGAAAGCATATCTTGGACCTCACCGTCATCATTCCTGATATCCGGAAAAATGTGAATGTGGTAGGGGATATCATCAATGCCTGGGTCAATCAGGATGCCCTTCCCGCCCGCTTTACCTACCAGGGGCTGCTGGTCAGTCCCCTTTGGAACGTAGAAATCAGCATGCGGGCCGCACAGAAATGAAAAAAACGTCCCTGAAAGGGGACGTTTTCATTTTATAGAAATGGGGAAAATGCTGAAATGAAATTTCACTTTAGCGAATTTTAAATGACCTTTTTATTACATGTTGAGAATCGATCAATTTTATTCTCGACATTGTTGAGGATAATCTCGACAGTTGAGAATAATTAAAGAGAATAATCTCAACTGTTGAGATTAAATCAGGAAAAAGTCATGAATCCGAAAGACAATAATCAGCACTAATCCTCTGGCAGTCATAAAAAATCTTTCCATAGAATGCATACTTGAGAAATATTGGACCGGGATGATCGTATAAGGGCCGCCCAGAAATTTGCGGCCCACCGCCCCGATAACTCCGAGACTCCCGACAACCCCGATAATCCCGATACAAAAGTCTTGACGCCTTACAGCTGCCTTATGACAAAGCGTTATCCTTATTTCCTGAATATTTGACAACGAATAGTCATAGTCTTACAATAATAGTATTACCGATAGTTTATATTCGCTTGTGGCACAGGGGGGACCTGGGACTCAGGCTGTAATATAAGGTAGTCCGGGGCAGGATTTCCTGCCACCATAGTAGTAAAGGAGAGATTTTTTATGGCAATCCGTTTTTCTGAAGTTCTGGCAAAAATGAAACCGTCCGACATTAGTGCACTGCTGGCTCTGACCGCTCAGCCGGATATCATTTCTTTCGCCGGCGGTCTTCCTGCACCGAAGACTTTCCCGCTGGAAGAACTGACCGAAGTCGCTATCAAAGTCAGAAAAGAAGATGGCGCCGGCGCTATGCAGTATGGTCCGTCCCTCGGCTTCATGGGTCTCCGTCAGGCTATTGCTGACCGCATGAACCGTATGTACCAGCCCATGGGCATGGAAAAGGTAGATCCGAAGAACATCATGATCGTTACCGGCTCCCAGCAGGGCCTCGATATTACCGGCCGCGTATTCCTGGACAAAGGTGATGTCGTTCTCTGCGAAAGCCCGACTTATCTTGGCGCTATCGGCGCTTTTGATTTCGAACAGCCGAAATATATCGAAGTTCCTACCGATGATGACGGAATCATTCCGGAAGAACTGGAAAAAGTCCTCGCTTCCGAAGAAAAGGTTAAATTCATCTACGTCATTCCGAACTATCAGAACCCCACCGGCCGCTGCATGAGCCTGGAACGCCGCAAGAAATTCATGGAAATCGTAACCAAGTATGAAATCCCGGTATTCGAAGATAACCCCTATGGCGATCTCCGTTTCGAAGGCGAAGAAATCGCTCCGCTCGTTACCATGGATCCGAAACACCTCGTTATTTACTCCGGCACCTTCTCCAAGACTCTGGCTCCGGGCATGAGACTGGCATGGCTCGTCCTGAATGACCAGCTCCTCCCGAAATTCGATCTTGTCAAAGGCTCCACCGACCTGGCTACCCCGTCCGTAACCCAGCGTGAAGCAGCTATGTACATGACCACCTATGACTATGAAGGCCATATTAAAGATAACTGCAAACTCTATGGTCATCGCCGTGATGTAATGTGCAATGCCATTAAGAAATACTTCCCGTCCGACGTAGAATGCACCTATCCGCATGGCGGCCTCTTCCTGTGGGTAACCCTGCCGGAAAACTGCGATGCCCGCGAACTCTTCCAGTATGCTCTGGATAGAAAAGTTGCTTACGTTCCAGGTGATGCATTCTTCCCGGCATCCGGCAAACGCAACTACTTCCGTCTGAACTTCTCCTACAATGACGACGATGTCATTGAAGAAGGCGTAAAGAGACTGGCAGATGCCCTGAAAGCTTATCTGGCTGATAAGAAATAAGATTTGCGAACATGACGGATTTAATGATTCCGGGCATATGAGCTGATCGTGGTTCGTGTGTCGTGATTCGTGATTCGTGATTCGTGATTCGTGAAGGTAGACGCCCCTTTCGGGGCGTCTATTTTTGTGGGATTTTTTCCTCCTGCATTTTTCATTAAAAGGAAGCGGAAGGTGAATTAGCTTTTGAATCGGGAATATCGGGGATGTCGGGAGTATCGGGATTATCGGGGAGGTGGGCGCATCAGATTTAGAAGCGCCCTTCTTTGATTGGGAACGGAATCCCGGACGTCGATGACTGAAGGCTAACAGCTAATGGCTAACAGCTAATGGCTAACAGCTAACGGCTAACGGCTAACGGCTAACGGCTGACGGCTTTCCTTATTCCTTCTCAAAAGCGAGTTGACAAAATTTATCAATTTCCTGTATATCTACTTTTTCTCTTCTGCAAAAGGATAGTATGCGGCTTAAATCAGTATAAGAATTCAGAAGTTACCTGCACCTTTCGGTAGTAACACCCGCCGAATTTACGGATCGTATACAAGGGGCCCATGTATTCCTCATTTTTATTTTACACAGTTTTGACAGACAGTTTTCGAAACATGTACCAGCCGTTGATACGATGAAAACAAGCAAATGGTTCGTATTTCCCGGTTTCCATGGTTTGGAGAAAGGAGTTTCCTATGGATCCCAATTTGAAGATTTTCTTTGGCCTCATCGGCGGGCTGGCCATGTTCCTTTACGGGATGAATGGCATGAGTTCTTCCCTTCAGAAGGTGGCAGGGGAGAAGATGAAAAAAATCCTGGGCATGCTCACGAAAAATGCAGTGCTCGGGGCGATTGCCGGTATGCTCGTGACTTCGGTGCTCCAGTCCAGTTCGGCAACTACGGTTATGGTTATCGGATTTGTCAGTGCAGGCCTCATGACTCTCCCTCAGGGTATTTCCGTCATTTTCGGCGCAAATATCGGTACCACCATGACGGCCCAGCTCATGGCATTTAAACTTTCCGATTATATTTACCCCATTATTTTCATCGGCTTTATCATGAATTTCGTGGCCAAGTCGGAAAAGATGAAAAATATCGGTCTCGTCATTTTCAATTTCGGCCTTCTTTTTGAAGGGATCGAAATCATGGGCCACGTTATGAAACCTCTGGCAGGAAGTCCATTCTTTGTCGATATGATGGCAGAAGTGAAGGATATCCCGATTCTGGGTCTGGCTCTTGGTATGTGCATGACCCTGGTGGTTCAATCCTCTTCGGCAACCATTGCGGTACTTCAGAACTTTGCTGCCCAGCCCGGACCCGGAGGCGGTTCCCTTCTTGGCCTCACCGGGGCTATCCCGATCCTTCTCGGCGATAATATTGGTACTACCATTACGGCCCTCCTCGCCTGCATTGGTCAGTCCAAGAATGCCCAGAGAACGGCTGTGGCTCATTCGGTCTTCAATATTTCCGGATCTGTTGTTTTCCTCTGTATCATCCCCTGGTTCGCCCAGTTCGTCATGTGGGTTTCGCCAACAGGGCCGGAGCTGGACATTATTTCCAGACAGATCGCCAATGCCCATACCACCTTTAACGTTGTCTGCACCCTCGTATGGCTGCCGCTCCTGCCTGTGATGGTAAAAATTGTTAGATTTATCATTCGCGGGGAAGATGAAGTGGCACCGGGTGAATTTGATCCCCGCTACCTGGATGTGAAAATGCTTTCCCAGCCAGCAGCGGCCATGTACCTTGTTTCTCAGGAACTGACCCATTTGACTGAACTCACAGTGGGACTCATGGATAAACTGCAGCTCATCATTACTGGAAAAGGCGGCGACAAGGATAAAGCAGCCTTCACCATGGAAAAAGACGGTATTAAAGGACTTCATAAAAATATTGCCCAGTACATTACGGACCTCTTCTCCGAAGGCAGCCTGAACCGCCAGCAGGCGGAACAGACCGCAGGCCTTCTCATTGTGGCCAACCATATCAGCCATATTACGGAACGGATTGGAGAAGTATTCAATTTCACCCAGAAAGCGGCAGCTGATGGGAACCAGTTCTCCGATGACGCCAAGAAAGAACTCATCGACTGCCTCACCATGAATAAGGAAATGTTCTCAGAATCCATGGATGCCGTGAAGAACGGGGATAAAGATTCTGTGCAGGTACTGGAAAACAAAAGGGAAGAGCTTCACGATTTCCAGAAAGAAGCATATCATAACCATTTCCAGCGGATTCAGGATAATAAATGCAGTCCTGCCTTCACTGCCGCCTATGGAGGACTCCTGTACTCCATGGACCGTATGGCGGATAACTGCGTCAGCATTTCCGAGGAAGCCAATCCGTCCGCTTCCTTCGTAGAACTGGGAAAGGGCGCCAAAGAAGCTCCGAAGAAGGAGGGATAACCATGAAAAAGAAATGGTTAGTACTTTTGGCAGCACTTTCCGTATCCCTTGCGATTTCCGGCTGCGGTGGTAAGACGGGCCCGAAAGTGGATCTCTCGGGCATGGGTGAAATTCACGCGGTAGCCCGCGAAGAAGGCTCCGGTACAAAGAATGAATTCGACTCTATGACCGGCATTTCCGATGAAGTGACGAAGAATCACGCAAAGTCCACGGAAGAAGCCATGAAACAGGTGGCTTCAGACAAAAATGCCATCGCCTATGTGGCCTTCAATGCAGTCAAAATCCAGCCAAAGGGCATCAAAGTGGTTTCCGTGGATACCATCGAACCGACAGATGAAACCATCGGTAGTGGGAAATATCCATTGACCCGGACCTACTATCTCTGCTGGACCGGAGACCGGACACCGGCAGAGGCGGATTTCATCAAGTACATCCACACCGCAGGCCAGGGATTCGTGCCTCATTATGCCGTGCCCATTTCTGCCCCGGCCACTTTCCTTTCCGATAAACCCGCAGGAAATATAAAAATCGCCGGCTCCACCTCCATGGCAGAACTGGTGAAAGACCTTTCCGGCAAATATATGGAAAAAAATCCCGCTGTCAAAATCGATATCGATGTGACAGACTCTACCAAAGGGCTGACTTCTGCCATCCGCGGAGAAGCAGATCTCGCCATGTCCTCCCGGCATCTGAAGAGCTATGAAGCAGAACTCCTCCAGACCGAACCGGTGGCAAGAGATGGGATCGCCATCATCGTCAATGCGGAAAGCCCGGTCCAGAGCCTTTCCAAAGACCAGATTCAGGGGATATTCTCAGGGAAATGGAAGGAATGGAAAGAGATTCAGTGATTTGACCTGCGTTCAGGACGGGAATGGTTTGCGACAGTTACGGTATTCGTGAATTAGCAAACCACGACATGGGACTGCAGAGACAATTCCGTCTTGTTCGTGGCTCGTGATTCGTGACTGCAGGTGGCCGCCTTAAAATAATTGGGGCGGCCATTTTGTATGTATAGTTCGAGATACTTTAGACAGGAATGATCTGAGTCAGATGCGGTATTCGTGAATTAGCAAACCACGACATGAGAGAGTATGGACAATTCCGACAAGCTCGTGGTTCGTGATGGTGGCGGCCTGATGGCCGCCATTTTTTGTGTAAAGAAAACCCCCCGGATAGTCCGGGGGTTCAGTATTAGCTTTAGCGGTGATTTTCCAAAGACTAAATAAAAACCCCCCATGATATAGAATATGGTAATGCGGTCTGCAAGCTGCCTTATCAATTCATATATTTAGGAGGTTTTTTACATGAGATCAAAAGAGTATTATCAAAATAATCTCAATGACTTAAATAGTTTATCAC
>Ga0256406_1003022_pt1 | contig 22015 bp, 17 predicted proteins | sample RumenRJG_03DNA_FD_185986 | JGI IMG/M metagenome (GOLD analysis project Ga0256406, IMG submission 185986) | Bovine rumen microbial communities from Lethbridge, Alberta, Canada - RJG_03 | ecosystem: Host-associated > Mammals > Digestive system > Stomach > Rumen | place: Canada: Alberta | collected... | reverse complement strand
CCAAGTTTACCGGATTTAACAGATTTAACAGCTTTTTTGCGGTAACATTCCAGAAATAACAATTTATTTCGGTTAAAAACATGGATACAAAGTCTCAGGATCTGTTCAGTGCCCTCTGGTCGTCAGCAGATGAAATGCGCAAAATCATGTCTGCGGATGTTTACAAGGACTATCTGCTCGGGCTGATTTTCTACAAGGCCGTTTCAGACAGCCAGCTCCGGACTGTGGTTGAGCTGCTGGAGGAAAGGGAGCCCAAGGATATGCATGAGGCCCAGGAGATTTACGAGGGACTGAGGGGCAATGACGGATTCTCGGATGTACAGGAGGAGCTGAAGATACGGTACGGCTGCGCGATTGAGCCGGAGCATACCTTCACTGCCTTCTACAACCATATCAACGACGGGACTTTCCTCGTAAAGGAGCTCGGTGAGGCTTTCAACGACATAGAGCAGTCAACAATCGGCAATGAGGGGCATAAGCCTTACACCGGGCTGTTCGATGACTTTGACATCTACTCGAAGGATTTGGGCAAGACCGACACCGAGCGCAACTCTCTTCTTTCCGCAGTGATAAAGAAGCTCTACGGCCTTGATTTCTCCAGCTACGGCGCTGACGCGCTTGGCGATGCCTACGAGTACCTGATTGGCAAGTTTGCCTCCGAGTCCGGGAAGAAGGCCGGAGAGTTCTATACACCTCAGGCTGTGTCGAAACTCATCACCAGGATTGTCACGAGAGGCAAAGAGGACAGGGACGGCTTCACCATATATGACCCGTGCATGGGCTCGGGGTCACTGCTTCTGCAGGTCAAGAACTATATCGGCCGCGGAGATGTCAATGAGTCAGAGGGCTGCAGGCAGCACATCGAGTTCTTCGGGCAGGAAATCAAGAACCAGACCTTCAACCTTGCAAGGATGAACATGATGCTGCACCAGGTGCCTGCTGACAAACAGCACCTGAGACAGGGGGACACTCTTGATATTGACTGGCCTACAGATGAGCCGACCAACTTCGATGCAGTGGTCATGAACCCTCCATATTCCCAGAACTGGAACAACAGGGAGTCAATGCTGCAGGATGTCCGCTTCGCGCATTACGAGCAGCTGGCCCCTAAGGGGAAGGCTGATTTGGCCTTCCTCCTACACGGCTTTTACCACCTGAAGCCGGGCGGGGTAATGGGCATAGTACAGCCTCACGGAGTGCTCTTCCGCGGAGCAGCCGAGGGAACAATCAGAAGGCACCTTATCGAGGACGGCAGCATCTATGCGGTGATAGGGCTTCCCGCCAACATCTTCTTCAACACCTCCATCCCGACCTGCGTGATAGTCCTCCGGAAGGACAATACCACCAGGGACGTCCTGTTCATCGATGCCTCTCAGGAGTTCGAGAAGGGCAAGAACCAGAACAGACTCACTGATGCCAATATAGACAAGATAGTCAGCACGTTCTTTGACCGGAAGGACGTTGAGAAGTACGCCCACCTCGCCTCATTTGATGAGATAAAGAAGAACGACTTCAACCTGAACATCGCGCGCTATGTGGACACTTCCGAGGAGGAAGAGGAGATAGACCCGAACGATGTCTACAGGGAGCTGCAGAAGGTTGACGCGGAAATATCTGAGACAAACGCACAGCTGAATAAGTTCTTCGAGGAACTCGGACTTGAGGTGAGGCTGTAACGATGGCAGTACCGAAGATAAGGTTCCCCGGATTCACCGATGATTGGGAACAGCGTAAGCTGGATAAGATTGCTAATCGCTATGACAATTTAAGAATTCCTGTAACAGCCTCAGATCGTATTTCAGGAACGACTCCGTACTATGGTGCGAATGGCATTCAAGACTATGTAAAAGGCTTTACTCATGATGGAGAGTTTGTCTTGATTGCTGAAGACGGAGCAAATGATTTGCATAATTATCCAGTACAGTACGTAAATGGAAAAGTCTGGGTAAATAACCATGCTCACGTACTTCAAGGCATAAATGGACTGGTAGATACAAGGTTTCTTGGATATGCATTTTCCCAGGTCAATATGGAAGCAATTTTAGTTGGCGGTAGTAGAGCCAAACTTAATGCTTCTGACCTTATGAAGATAGAAATTAGATTGCCAAGATTGATGCAGGAACAGCAGCATATAGCAACATTCCTCCACTCATTAGATCAGACTATCACCCTTCATCAGCGTAAGCTAGAGAGCATAAAACTGCTCAAAAAATCGCTGCTCCAAAAAATGTTCCCGAAAAGTGGGGAAACTGTTCCGGAAGTTCGTTTCCCTGGTTTTACCGATGCTTGGGAACAGCATAAGTGCTGTGATTTACTCGCGATGCTGAAGGATGGAACCCATGGAACTCATAAAGATGCGGATAATGGACCTTACCTGCTAAGTGCTAAAAATATCAAAGACGGGCATATCATTATTGATGAAACAACCGATAGAAAGATATCCATTAGTGAGTTCGAGCAGATCCATTCAAAGTTTAAATTGCAAAAAGGCGATGTTCTTTTGACCATCGTTGGTTCTATAGGAGAGTCTGCAATCCTCGAAAATCCAAGTAATTTGACGTTCCAGCGTAGTGTTGCTTTTTTAAGACCGAACAGCACTGTCACATCCAGCTTCCTGCGAACAACTATCGAATCATCTGGGTTTCAGAAAGAATTACAAGATAGGAAGAGCCAGTCTGCTCAGCCTGGTGTGTATCTTGGAGAGCTGGAAAAGATCCCTGTTTCAGTACCTAGCCTAAAGGAACAGGAACAGATTGGTTCTTTTTTCACAGAACTTGATGACATTATCACCCTTCATCAGCGTAAGGTCGAATCTTTGCAGAAACTGAAGAAGTCTCTTCTTCAGCAGATGTTTGTTTGATCAGGATTGCGATATACAAAAACAAATAGATTTATGTTTATAACTTAAGAAAATGGGTATTTGTACAACACTTATAATATTTATTAAAGACGATGGCGCCGTACCCGTATGGATTGGCAGACTCTATCAGGCAGACTGATATGGTGAGGTTCAACAGCAGGGGTCCGACAGTAAGATAACCACAATAAAGGTATTTTGGAGGGAGCATTATGGCAGTGCCCAAATATGATGAACTAATGAATCTTAACTTCTATTTTCCTGCCACTTAGTCTCGTCCATATCTCGCCATCATCGTCAAAATAATTTGGAAAATCAGTAAATTATCTTGATATCTCAGCCTGTTTTTGGTATACTTGTTTGAGTAGGATAGAATACTCAAACGGGTACCGCCATGGAAATGAAGCAGACTGTCGAAATCCCAAAGGACACCGGGAAAATCACGCTCAAAAAACAGGGGGACTGCACGTATGTCGAATACACCTACGAAAGGGTTTACAAGGCAGACAAAAAGTACAACGTCCCCAAACGCAAGACCATCGGTAAGGTATGCCCGGACAATCCTGCCAGAATGCACCCCAACAAGAACTTCGCGGTCTTTTTTCCCGACACGGAAATCCCTGAGGAAGAGCATGAGCCAAAGCGCAGCGGATGTCTGCGGATGGGCTCCTTTGCCGTAATAAAGAGGGTCACAGAGGGCTTACAGCTGGATAAGATGCTTGAGAAAATAATAGGAAAGAAGAGCGGGCTGTTCCTTGACCTGGCGGCTTATACGATTGTCTCGGAGGACAACTCGGCCCAGCACTATCCCGACTATGCCTACAACCATCCGCTCATGACAGAGGGAATGCAGGTCTACAGTGACTCCACTGTCGGTGACTTCCTGAAAGGGATTTCAGTTGACCAGAGGATCCAGTTCATCAACGCATGGAACGAGAAGCGCGATCACAGTGAGAAGATTTACATCTCCTATGACTCGACCAACAAGGACGTACAGGCGGGTGACATTGAGGAGGCCGAGCCCGGACATGCCAAAGACGGCAAGAACTTCCCGGTCATCAACTACTCGATTGCTTATGACCGGAGCAACCGCATCCCGCTTTTCTATGAGGACTATCCGGGAAGCGTTGTTGACGTGACCCAGCTGCAGTGCATGCTGGAAAAGGCAAAATCACTCGGGTACACGAACTGCGGCTTTATCCTGGACAGAGGCTATTTCAGCAAAGGCAATATCCACTACATGGACAGGAACGGCTATGAGTTCATCATGATGGTGAAAGGCAGGAAGAGCCTGGTCAGGCAGATCATTGATAAAAACAGGAAAACGTTTGAGGATAAATGGGAGAACCACATAAGACCGTTCAACGTATACGGCATAACAGTTGTGGACAAGCTGTTTGACGATGACACGGGCAGCAGGTACTTCCATTTGTATTTCAGCAGTGCGAAGTACGCTCAGGAACTCAGCGAAATCGAACACCGCATTGAGAAGGCAAGAATCGCGCTTGAGAAAACCTTCGGCAAGACAAAGAATATAGATTCAGATTACCTCCGCTACTTCAGTCCGATATATGATAACGAAGGGCAGGAAGACCAGGTCCTGAGTGGTTTGGAGGAACGGGCCGATGCTATCAACGATGAGCTCAAATACTGCGGCTACTTCTGCATCGTAACATCAAAGGAAATGTCAGCAAAAGACGCGATTACTATCTATAAGAGCAGGGATGCCTCGGAAAAGCTCTTCCGTATGGACAAATCCTTCATGGACAACGCGACGCTTGGTGTTCAGAGCAGCGAGGTTGCAGAGGCAAAGATCTTCATTGAGTTTGTTGCCCTTGTCATCCGCAACAAGATTTATACAAGCCTGCTGGATGAGGTCGGGAAAATAGAAACGAGGCCGAATTACATGAATGTAACGTCGGCCATAAGCGAGCTTGAGAAAATCGAACTTATACGGATGGGCAACGGATGCTACAGTCTGGATCATGCCGTTACAAAAACAGAGAAAACGATCCTGAAAGCGTTCGGCATGGATGCTGCGTCCATTCAAAGAGAGGCATCGAGGATCTCAAAGGCTCTTGAGGAAAACTGAGCTGATCAGGAAATCCCACTCAACAAAAACTCAGAAGGCGGGTTGAGTGGGAGAAAAACTGGAAGTTAAGAGTGAAACGATTTTTGAGCAAAACGGCTTTGCCTTTGGGTAATATAGAAACACTTATGATAGATGCCAATGCCTGGCAGAGGGGTTTTCAGCAGTATGAGATACACAGAAAATGAGCACACTGAACTGAAGCGCACGATCAGCGACTCACTGCCAAAGGAGATAGTTGCCTTCCTGAACTCCGATGGCGGCACCATTTACATAGGTGTTGAGGATGACGGCAGCATAAAGGGTGTTGATGATCTGGATGGTACGCTGAAAAAGCTCGCAGACCTGATTGAGTTCCAAATCCTTCCGGACTGCCGGGAGTTCGTATCACTTGGTACCCGCTATGAAGAAGGCCGGCATGTGGTTGAAATAGACGTACAGCCCGGGCATGCCCTGTTCTACATCCGCAAGTACGGCCGCAGCGCCCTGGGATGCTTCCTTCGCGTAGGAAGTACCTGCCGCGCAATGACAGAGGATCAGATCAACCGCCTGCAGATGAGGTATCTGTCATTCGGAGCTGATATAACCGAGATGCCCGGACGCATAGCCAGTCCTACGTTTCAGATCCTGAAAATCATGCTTGCTGAGAAAGGATTCACTGTAAATAACGCCACGTTTGAGCAGAATCTGAAGCTAAGGACCAGTGACGGACGCTACAACAGACAGGCAGATCTTCTATGTGATAAAAACGAACTCTCGATAAAAGTCGTCAGATTCGCCGGCAGGGAAAAAGGTGACGGCATCATTCAGCGCAATGAATATGGCGGCAAGTGCCTGATTCTCGCCATGCAGCAGGCCTATGAATTTTGCGCTCAGGTACTGAATGAGACCGCTGTGTCCTTCTCCGACGGCGTGCGACAGGATAATCCGCTGTTCAGCAGAACGGCTTTCAGGGAGGCATGGTTCAATGCCTGCCTCCATAATCTGTGGGCCGACGGCACTCCTCCTGCGATATATGTCTATACCGACCGGATGGAAATCATCTCAACAGGCGGACTGCCGCTCAATCTCAGCAAGGAAGATTTCTTCAAAGGTGTTTCAAAGCCGGTCAATGAAGAACTGGCGCGCCTTTTCATACGGCTTAACCTGATGGAGCAGACCGGATACGGAGTCCCGCTCATCGTCAGGGAGTATGGCAGGGACGCTTTTGAGTTTCTGGACGGATTCATAAGGGTGACTATTCCTTTCGGTCATGAAATGGAAGCGGCAAAAGGAGTTTCAGAAAAGACCACGGGAAAGGTTTCAGAAAAATGTGAAATTTCAGGAAAGATTTCAGGAAAGGGTGAAATTTCAGAAAAGGTTTCAGGAAAGAACGGTTCCGGCACTTCAGAGAAAATTCTGAACCTTATTCTGGAACGTCCTGACATAACTCTGGCAGAGCTCTCCCGGCAGACAGGCAGGACTGAGCGGGCGGTCTCCTACAATATCCGGAAACTGCAGGATGAAGGCAGGCTGACCAGGGTGGGCGGCAGGAAGCAGGGCTCCTGGCAGGTGAGCCTTTAAGCGGCGGAAAATGCCATCCGTTTATTTCCCGGAAAACAAAAAAGCCGCGTCTCCGCGGCTTCCTTCCAATCCTTTGATCCCTCAAACCTCAGTTCCCTGCGGACTCCGCATTGTGGATGTGGGTCCTGACGGTTCCGTTCGCGGGGTAGTAGCTGAAGCTCTTGTACTTCGAGGTGTCACACTTCCCGCCCGTGCAGGGGTTCATGTACTCCCCGCTCTCATTACGGTTGAGGCTCGAGAGCATGTAGTAGACGCAGTGCTGCGGGTAGTCGGTCGGGATGCTCTGCGCCGGGTTGCTGCTGCTCGAGCCGGTGTCGCTGCTGTCGGAGCTCCCCTGGTAGGCTACGTAGTACTTGTAGTCGCTCGAGCTGCTCTTGAGCTCATTGAAGTCGGTGGAGGCTTTCGGGGCGTTCTGCAGCATTCCGTACCAGATGTTGAGGCAGGAGCTTGCGGAGAGGGCGTCAGCCGGGGTTACCGAGGTGCTCCCTGACTTCTGGGTGGGCTTTCCGGCCTCCATCGGGTAGCCTGGCATCAGGCCCTTGTTCTCTCTCTGGTCGCGGGTCGGGGTGGTGAGCTGCAGCCAGGTGCCGTCATAGAAGGTGGTGTTGACGCTGTAGGTCTGCGGGCGGCCCTTCGCCTCCCACTGTCCGCGCACCATCATGACGCCTGCCGCGAAGCCGCTCGCGGTTCCCTCGACGCTCGCGTTCTTTGCCTCCTCGGTGACGTCCATGAACTTCGAGAGTCCGGTGGCGGCAAGTATGCCGAGGATTACTATTACGATTACAAGCTCGATGAGGGTAAAGCCCTTTTCCTTCTTCATTATTCCTCCATCCGGACAGACAAGCCGGCAGACCGGCCTGGTTCCTTCAGCCCGGATACGCTGCTATTTTAGCAGAATGCGTGCCGGATATCGCCTTTTGCCTGTTTTACAGGTAAAAATTCTGCAAAATCTGCTGTCCGCGCACGGTGCCGGGGTCTTAAAATCTGTTGCTTGAATCACATTCATATAATATAATCCCCGCATCAGGAAGGCAGTTTCCGCATGGAATAACGCCTTCCGGGTTCGTACGCCCAGTGGGCGCTCAGATGAGGCGGTGCTCGGCCGCGGCGGACCGTAATCATGGTTTGCATATATGGCCGCGATTGCAGAATCGAGGCCATTTTTTTTATTTTTATCCAGCCGGAGGGATTGTTTGGCTACAGTTGAGGAAAAGGCAGCGGACCTTCTTAAGGGCCCGATTGAGTCGATGGGCTGCGTGCTCTGGGGTATCCAGTTCCTGCACGCGGGGCGCCACTCGACTCTCCGTGTTTATATCGACCGCGACGGCGGCGTGACAGTCGATGACTGCGCCGAGGTCAGCGAGCAGATCGGGCGCATTCTCGATGTCGAGGAGGTAATTCCCTATGAGTACCGCCTCGAGGTCTCGTCGCCCGGCATGGACCGCCTGTTCTTCAGCTTCGGGCAGCTCTCCAAAGCGTGCGGCAGCGAGATTGCCTTCGAGTTCCAGAAGGAGATCAACGGCTCGAGGAAGTTCAAGGCAGTCCTTAAGAGCGCAGAGGACGGAGAGAGCGGACAGAGGCTCGTCCTCACCCTCGAGGACGGAACCGAGGTCACGTGCGCCTACGCTGACGTGAAGAGCGCGAGGCTCGTTCCCCATTTTTGACAAGGGCCTGAGAGAGCAGGGGGCGATAAAGCCCCGCGCCTCAGGCAGAAATTACATAACCAGGGTCATATCCGTGCTGCAGCATATGCTGACGCCCGGGTTTTGAGCTTAACCGGAGGGAGTGCCTCAGGGCACACGATCCGACAGAGAAGGCGTGGCAGATGAAAAGCAAGGAAATATCCGGAGTAGTAGAAGGCGTATCAAACGAGAAGGGCCTGCCCAAGGAGAAGGTCTTCGAGGCGATTGAGAGCGCCATAGCGTTCGCCGCCGAGAAGAAGTACGAGACGGAGAACGGCATCGAGATTTCGGTGCGTGCCGAGATCGACCGCAGGACCTGCGAGTACAAGACTTACCGCCGCTGGGAGGTTGTCGAGGACGACGGCCCCCTCGCGCATCCGACCATGCAGGTGACCCTCGAGGCCGCAAGGCTCGAGAACCCGGACATACAGCCCGGTGAGTACATCGAGGACGAGGTTGAGATCAAGTCGGATGACCGCATCACCGTCATGGCCACCAGGCAGTTCCTGCAGCAGAAGATCCGCGAGGCTGAGCGACTGGAGGTCATCGAGAAGTACCGCCCGATGGTCGGCCACATCGTCTCCGGCATCGTGAAGCGCAAGAACCACGACAGGCTTATTGTTGAGATCGGCCGCGGCATGCCCCGTCCCGGCATGCCGAGATCCTACGGCACCGAGGCAGTCCTTCCTGCAAGCCAGCTCCTCCCCCGTGAGGCAGCGCTCTTCAGAGTCGGGGACCACATCTCAGGCCTCCTCCTCGACATCCGCGATGACGCGATGAACGGGAAGGGCACCGGACTTACTCTCTCGAGAACCGATCCGAAGTTCCTGACCGAGGTCATGAGGAAGGAGGTTCCCGAGATCGGAGAGGATCTCGTCGAGATCAAGGCGGTTGCCCGCATGACCCAGGCAAGGCGCTCGAAGGTTGCGCTCTTCGCGAAGGACAAGAGGATTGACCCGATCGGCGCCTGCGTCGGCATGAAGCAGAGCCGCATCACAGCAATCAAGGACGAGCTCGGCGGCGAGAAGGTCGATCTCGTGAAGTGGGATGACGATCCGGTTCAGTACGTGATGAACGCCATGCAGCCTGCGGTCGTCCTCAGCGTCCGCGTGAACGAGGCGAACCGCAGCATGGATCTCGCGGTCGAGGAGGACAACCTCTCGCGCGCCATCGGCACCGGCGGGCAGAACATCAACCTCGCCTCGCGCCTCACCGGCTGGCACCTCAACGTGCTCTCGAAGGAGGACTTCGACAGGCAGGAGAGCAGCGAGGAGGAGAAGCTCAAGAAGCTCCTCACCGAGAACCTCAACATCGACGACGAGTTCGCCGAGGTGCTCATCGACGAGGGCTTTGACTCGCTCGAGAACGTTGCCTACGCTCCTGTCGAGGATCTCGCCTCAGTCGAGGGAATCACCGAGGACATGGCAAGGATCCTCATCAAGTCGGCGAACGACGCGCTTGCAAGAATTGCAGAGGAGAGGAAGAAGTCGATTTCCGATGACCTCCGCGAGCTCGTCGGCAATGAGACCGCCGAGAAGCTCTCGACCGTCGGCGTCACGAACCTCGAGGCGCTCTGCGACGCGGCCACCGACGACCTCACCGAGATCGAGGGCATGGACGAGAAGACCGCAGGCGACCTCATCATGAAGGCCCGCGACAAGTGCTGGTTCTCGGACGAGGCAAAGGACAAGGGCGACTCTGACGGAGATTCCGCCAAAGCGTAAAGCGGCAGAACTGGGAGACAAATATTTATGGCAGATAACGAGAACAAGGAAGGCACCGGTTCGCAGACTATGACGCTTCAGCGCGGCAGCGGCTCGGGGCGCCAGATGACGAGAAGGGTGCAGGACACCACCGGGCGCGTGCGCACGGTTGACGTGAAGGTCAGGAAGAAGAGAAACTATTCGAAGCAGCAGGCCGAGGAGGCCCGCCGCCGCGAGGAGGAGGAGCTCCAGGAGAGGCAGCGCCGCGAGAGCGAGCAGCAGAGAAAGGCTGATCTCGCCGCGCAGCGCGCCGAGAGGCAGGCTGAGGCCGCAAGGGCCGCCGAGCTTGCGAACCGCGAGCGCGAGGAGAAGGAAAAGGAAGAGCGGAAGAAGACCGAGGCCGAGAACTCCGCGAAGAAGAAGGCCGAGGCTCAGAAGCTGCAGGCCCAGAGGCAGAAGAGCCGCGAGGACTCCGAGGGCTCCGAGAAGCTCAGGCAGCAGCAGGAGCAGGAGCTGACCCGCAAGGCCGAGGAGAAGGCCAAGGAGCTCGCCGAGGAGACCCGCCGCATGGCCGAGGAGAACGCCGCCCGCTGGGAGGCTGAGGCCCAGAACGACTCTTCCGACTCCGATGATGACTCCGGCACCTCAAGGTTTGTCAAGGAAGCCGAGATGGAGCAGGAGCGCGAGGAGGAGAACCGCGGCCGCCACAGAGCAGGCAAGAAGGGCTTCGGCCAGAAGGGCCGTGAGGACGATGACCGCACCGACCGCGGCGACCGCCGCGGCAAGGCCGGGAGCCGCAAGGCCGTCAAGTCCCGCAGGCAGCCGAACCAGAACGGCTTCCAGAAGCCGGCCGCTCCTGTTGCCCGCGACGTCGTCATCGGCGAGACCATCACCGTCGGCGAGCTCGCGCAGAAGATGGCAGTGAAGGCCGCCGAGGTCATCAAGTTCATGATGAAGCAGGGCGCCATGGCCACCATCAACCAGGTCATCGACCAGGAGACCGCGCAGCTCGTCGCCGAGGAGATGGGCCACAAGGTAATCCTCAGGAAGGAGAATGAGCTTGAGCAGGAGGTCCTCAACGAGCGTGACAGCGCTGACCTGAAGCCCGAGCCCCGCGCTCCTATCGTCACCATCATGGGACACGTAGATCACGGCAAGACCACCCTTCTTGACTACATCAGGAAGACCCGCGTCGCTAACGGCGAGGCCGGCGGAATCACCCAGCACATCGGCGCGTACCACGTGCAGACCAAGAAGGGCATGATCACCTTCCTCGACACCCCGGGCCACGCCGCATTCACCGCAATGCGCGCAAGAGGCGCCAACGTCACGGATATCGTGGTCCTGGTGGTCGCTGCGGATGACGGCGTCATGCCGCAGACCCGCGAGGCAATCCAGCACGCGAAGGCCGGCAACGCGCCCATCGTCGTCGCCATCAACAAGTGCGACAAGCCGCAGGCGGATCCTGAGCGCGTCACGAACGAGCTCATGAGGGAGGGCGTGATTTCGGAGGACCTCGGAGGCGACGTCCAGTTCGTCAAGGTCTCCGCGAAGACCGGAATGGGCATCGACGAGCTCCTTGACGCCATCCTGCTCCAGGCCGAGGTGCTTGAGCTCAAGGCAGTGAAGAACGCCATGGCCAAGGGCGTCGTCATCGAGTCACGCCTCGACAAGGGCCGCGGCCCGGTTGCGACCGTCCTTGTCCGCGACGGCACGCTCCATGTCGGCGACATCATCCTCTGCGGGCTCGGCTGGGGCCGTGTCAGGGCGATGCGCGACGAGGTCGGGAACAGCGTGAAGGAGGCAGGCCCCTCAATCCCTGTCGAGGTCGAGGGACTCTCCTCGGTTGCCGGCGCCGGCGATGAGGTCACTGTAGTCACCGACGAGAGGAAGGCCCGCGAGGTCGCCCTCTACCGCCAGGGCAAGTTCCGCGAGATCAAGCTCGCGAAGCAGCAGAAGGCCAAGCTCGAGAACATGTTCAAGGAGGACAACGGCGACGTCAAGGAGCTCAACCTGGTGCTCAAGGCCGATGTCCAGGGCTCCGTCGAGGCGATCCGCGACTCCCTCATCAAGCTCTCGACCGACGAGGTCAAGGTGTCGATTATCGGCTCCGGCGTCGGCGGGATCACCGAGACCGATGTCACGCTTGCCTCCGCCTCCAAGGCCATCATCCTCGGCTTCAATGTCCGCGCGGATGCCTCCGCGAAGAAGATCGCCGAGTCCGAGAACGTCGAGATTCGCTACTACTCGGTCATTTACGATCTGATTGACGAGGTCAAGAAGGCCATGAGCGGCATGCTCGCTCCTGAGTTCAAGCAGGAGATTGTGGGCATTGCCGAGGTAAGGCAGGTGTTCCGCTCGCCGAAGTTCGGCGCGGTCGCAGGCTGCATGGTTACCGAGGGCACCGTCAAGCGCCTCAACCCGATCCGCGTCCTCCGCGAGAACGTCGTTATCTACGAGGGCCAGCTCGAGTCGCTGCGCCGCTTCAAGGACGACGTCTCCGAGGTCAAGCAGGGCTATGAGTGCGGCATTGCGGTCAAGAACTACAACGATGTCCAGGTAGGCGACCAGATCGAGGTCTACGAGACCGTCGAGATCAAGCGCGAGCTCTGATCGAGTCTCATCTGAAAGAACTGGGGCATGTCACGGCACGCCCCTTTTTTGTCCGCAGAGAAAGCGGGCACCAATTCAATGGAGGCATTATGCCGCGAGAATTCAGCCGCTCCCGCAGGGTCGGGCAGCAGTTAATGAAGGAGATAGCAGTAATCATCCAGCGTGATCTGAAGGATCCGAGACTCGGCATGCCGACGGTTTCATCGGTGGATCTCTCGCCGGACCTCAAGAGCGCGAGGGTCTACCTCACGTTCCTCAACTTCACCGAGCAGCAGATCAAGGGAGCGCTCAAAATCCTCACTGCGGCGAAGGGCTACATAAGGAGCGCCGTGGGGAAGAACATGAAGCTCCGGGTCATTCCGGACCTCAATTTCCTCTATGATCCCTCCCTCATCGAGGGTATGCGCATCGGGCACCTGGTTGACCAGAGCGTAAGGCGCGACGAGGAGCTCGAGAGGCAGCGCGAGAGGCGCGAGAGAAAGGAGGGCGCCGCAGGCGCTCAGGCAGATTCTCCGGAGAAGAGTGAGTGAAGAGAAAGGACGGGCGCCCGGTCACGGGCATAGCGCTTCTTGACAAGATGACGGGCGTCAGCTCGAACTTCGCCATGCAGAAGCTGAGGAAGCTCTTCAAAGCCGAGCGCTGCGGTCACACCGGGGCGCTCGATCCCCTGGCGACCGGGATGCTCCCGATCTGCTTCGGCGAGGCCTCGAAGTTCTCCGGGACGCAGCTCCTCTCCTCGGACAAGCTCTACGAGGTGACGGCACGTTTCGGAGTGCGCACCACAACCTCCGACTCCACCGGAGAGACGGTCTCGGAGCGGGAGATTAAGTTTGACCGCGACGGGCTCCTTCTCGCGATGAAGGGCTTTCTCGGAAAGCAGATGCAGGTCCCCTCGATGTACTCGGCCCTCAAGTACAACGGGAAGCCCTGCTACGAGTACGCGCGGAAGGGCATCACGGTCCCCATAGAGCCCCGGCCCATCGAGGTCTACTCCTTTGAGCTCCTCTCCTTTGACGGCGTGAGCGCCTCGATGCGGGTGCACTGCTCGAAGGGCACCTACATAAGGACCATTGTGGACGATCTCGGGGAGAGGCTAGGCTCGGGCGCGCATGTCACGGCGCTCCGGAGAACCGCGGTCTCGCATTTCCCGGCATCAGAGATGCGGACCTTTGAGGAGTTCGAGAGAATATTCGAGGAGAAGGGCCTCGAGGGGCTCGATGCGGTCCTGCTTCCCCCGGATGCGGCGCTCGGGGACTATCCTCTGGTCTCAATCACAGGAAAGGAGGCGCAGACGCTCGTCAACGGACAGACCGTCCCCGGCTCCGCTCATCCTGAGCTCAAGGGGCCGCTTGACACCGTAAGGCTCGAGCGGGAGACGGACCGCTTCTTCATCGGGCTCGGCACCGTCTCAGCTGACGGGACCATAGTCGCGAAGCGGCTCGTATCGCCGGAGTACTTCCATGCGCATCCGGAAAGCGGAGAAAATTGATCATAAGCAGGGTTTGAAATCCGCTTTGGTGATAGGATATTCCAGGGGACTTTCCGCCCTTTGAGGAACGGTATCATGAAACTTAAGCTTAAAGCCTGGCTTGCCGCCGCGGCAGCCGCATTCAGCGTCTCCGCAGGCGCGGACATACTGCCCACAGGCCTCCAGCCGTATGAGTTTGTCTTTGAGAAGTTCGCGTCAACCGATTTCATCGCCGGCTTCCAGAACTGCGTGAGCCACACTGACGGGAAGGTCTCCCTTTTCGAGCGCTGTGCAAGGCAGGTGAGGAAGGTCCTCGAGGAGCGCTACCAGGCTGCCTATGACGAGGCCTCCTCGCGCTGCGGTGCGAGCCAGGAGTGCAGATCCGCGCTTGCCGAGAGCTTCCAGTACTATGAGATCTACCGTTCCCAGATGAAGAACTACCTCTCGCTCGCGCTTGATCCGGAGAGCCTCATCGGGCAGAGGGTCGCTAACGGCTTCGAGTTCTATGATCTCCAGAAGCAGACCGTGCTCCTCGACATGATTTCCTCCGGAAAGACCCCGGGGGATGCTGCATTCCCCAGCATCAAGATCGGGACAAAGGAGATGTCGTGCCTGAGCTCCGCGGGAACCGACCAGAAGGCCGCCACAGAGTGCCTTGACGATGCCTATACAGCGGCCGGCAAGAACTACCGCATGTTCTACCAGCAGCTCCTCAAGAACGGCTGCCCGAACCAGAAGTTCCAGGCCTCGCATGATCCGAGGCTCCGCACCTGCGACTCCGCAATGCTGCAGCAGAGCAGAAGCTGGATCTCCTATAGGAAGGCATTCGCGAACTACATTTCAGTTGTCCCGGGCTACGGCGCGCACGTAGTGGCAAGGAGCTTCTTCCTTGCCCGCGAGACCGCAAAGCAGGCCGAGATCATGGCTGAGGTCTACCGCTGGTAATGAAAAGCCTTCCATACGGGAAGAGGGGCGAGACGGCACTGCCGGCGCTCCTCTTTTTTTCGTTCGTCTCACTGGCCTTCACAGCTGTGTCCCATGCCGCTGACGCGGGTAACTGCCGCGCCCCTGAGGAGGAGGTCCGCGCCGAAGGAGTCTATGAGGGGCTGGAGTGCGGCGATTTCTGCGTGATTACGATTAAGGGAAAGGACCGGGACTATCAGGCAGTCGCGGATGATGAGGTCCGCGACATCCTGCCTGCCGAGGGGAAGAAGATCTCCCTTATACTCAGGAAAAAGGGCTTCCTCCGCGGCGGCGCCTGCGCCGAGGCCTGGTTTGCCGCTCCAGCCGGAGAGGAAAAGGATGCGGGGACTGATGCAGACCGCGGGGCGGATGAAGCCCGGCATCCGGAGAATCACGGCGATGGCCGACATGGCGGGCTTGAGGACTATTCCCTCCGCGATATCTCAGCTGATTACGGGGATACTCAGGGCAGCGCGGGGAGCGCAGACAGGGAGGGCTCCGCAGATGCCGTCCTCCTCGGGACTGACTGCAGCGTGGAGTGCAGGGCAGAGCTCAGAATCGGGAAGTCCGAGGTTGAGGCGCTCCTTCCCGTGGACGTCATGGACACGCTCCCGCCCCGCGGCACGAAGGGGAAGGCAGTGCTCCGCGAGGCAAGGCTCGCGGAGGGAGGCCGCGCCTGGATCCTTGCCTCGTTTACCAGAGCTCCTGAGATGGCTTCCGTGGCTGATGTTCCGGATGCAGACAGTGCGTCCATTGCGGCCGATGAAGAGGGTCCGTCACCCGACGAGGCAAGGCGCAGTGCCTATGAGGCGGCCCTTGCAAAATGCCGCTACTCCAGGGAGAAGGGTTGCGCGGAGCTCCTCAGAAACACCGACAGCGCGTTCCTCAGCTACCTCGGTGTGCTCCGCGCCACGGCGGGAGTTCTCGAGTCTGACACGGACGGCGCCTCAAGGGGCGAGGCCGACCTCATTTCAGGAAAGAGCAGATGGCTAAAATAGTTTGGCTCCTTGCGGCGCTTCTCTGCATCTCATTTGACGCGTCAGCCGCCGCCGGCGGGTGTCCGAGGGAGGTCGTGAGCCGCCAGAGCTACGCCGGAGTGCTCGAGGCCATCCGCTGCGGCGCGGGGTTCTGCACAGCGGAGATTGAATCAGACGGGCCTCATGAGGTGTTCCTGAAGCCTGCCGCGAAGAGCAGCCTTGGCATGATCGGATCGGGTGTCAGGGTGAAGACCGTCACGGTGCGCTACGTGTCGCAGGGCGTCTGCGGTGCGCGCGAGGTCCTTGCTGACGTGTCGGTGATATCGGATCCGCCCTACAGCGATGACGAGCTTGCCCCGGGCTTTGACATCTGCGAGAGCGCGGCCGAGGGCGATGACGGCATGACCGCCTGCGCCGATGCGGCTGTCGCCTACTGGGACAGGGCGGCGGAGAGGACCGTGAAGTCATCCGGGCGTGCGGATCTCGCCGCTCTCTACCGCTCGTTTCTCGAGTACCGCCGCCGCGCCTGGCAGTACCTCGACGCCGCATCCGGCGACGCCGGTCACGGCGAGCCGAGAACCGCGCTTGCCGCCGAGACCAGGCGCTGCGCGCTTCTCCTCAAGAGGCTCGCGCAAAAGCCTTGAAAAAACCGGAAAAAGTGGTAGAATATTGCCGTTTTTTAACTTTTCCCCCGCTTTCAGTGAAGGGCGGGTTTTCTGGAGAATCCTATGTCACTGTCAAAAGATGTAAAGGCAAAGATCGTTGCCGAGAACGCACGCGCTGCCAATGATACCGGCTCAGCAGAGGTTCAGATTGCGCTTCTCTCCGCAAGAATCGACGGACTTCAGCCCCACTTTGCCAAGAACCCCAAGGACAACCACGGCCACCGCGGACTGATGAAGCTCGTTTCCCAGCGCCGCAGCATGCTCGACTACCTCAAGAGAAAGGATGAGCAGCGCTACAAGGCCCTGATCGCGAAGCTCGGCCTCCGCCGCTAATCAGCAGTCCGGCATCGCCGGACGCGGTTTTGTCAGAAAAGGCAGATCGAAATGGTCTGCCTTTTGTCGTTTCAGGGAAACGCCCTGCAGCGATTTCCCTTCATATTTACAGTATTTTCACCGGCAGCTCCGCCAAAGCGCGTATCATGCGGCTTTTTCCCAAAATATGTGCTGCATATCAAAACTTCTCTTTGGTCATGAAAGCATCTTGTTTTTCTCTTATAATTTAGGAGTCAGGCGAAAAGGGCTGACTGCTCTTCTCCAGCGGAAATATCGAAATGGCCGGGCTGGCCGGATATAGCTGCGATTGGGAAGCGGAATGTTCTTTTCATTCCCCGTGACCGCAACAGGAAACGGGGGAAAGTTTGTCACCTGCCGCGCCCGCTCATGGCGCGGCGGGGAAATTAGACGGCCCGCGGACGGGAACCGCGGATCATGCCGTGCCCGGATTATTGCGCACTGACACGTGCAGGGCTTTGGCATGCAGAGCCGCTTTGCGGCTTCAGCTCCCGTGCCCCGGAGGCTCCTTCCGTGCGATCACGGCTCGGAGGAAGCTCCCGGGGCACAGAGGGCCGTTTTTATTAATTTTGTCCGGGAACAGCGCTCACTCGGCGTGTTTCCGGCTGAGGGATTTTTTAAAGTGGATCCAATCGTCAAATCTTTCAAGTACGGTCAGCAGACAATCAATTTAGAGACAGGCGCGGCGGTCAAGGGCGCGGGAACCTATGTCGTAGCCGGAATGGATGACACCTCCGTTCTTGCCTCCGTGGTAAAGGGCGGCAGCGGCTTCAGGGTCACCTTCGAGTCGCGCAGATCCTCTCTCGGCAGGAAGGCCGAGAGGACCGCGGCTGTCATCAGGCGCGAGAGCGAGATCGGCGGCGTTGTCCGCCGCGCGCTCCTCGCCTCCTTCGGCGACAGGCTCGCAGATGAGTACGAGGGCTACAGCGTCTCCGTTGTCCTGCTCTCCTCGAACCCCGAGATCCCGGCGGATCTGATTTCCATCATCGCTGCATCAGCTGCGGCGGCTGCCGCAGGCCTTCCGATCCGCGCTCCGTTCGCGGCAGCGAGGGTCGGCCTCATCAACGGCCAGTTCATCCTGAACCCGGTCCGCTCCGAAATCGCCCTGAGCTCCCTTGATCTCGTCGTTACCGGAACCGCTGAGGGCACCATGAGCGCCGAGGGCCGTGCCGCAGAGGCCGGCGATTCGGTTATTCCCGCTGCAGTTGAGTTCGCCCAGAAGGCGATTGCTCCCGCCGCCGCAGCCATCGGCGAGTTCGCGGCAGCCGCAGGCGCCGCCGTTCCCGCAGCCCCGGATGAGGCAAAGGAGGCAGAGCTCCTCGGTAAGTTCGTGAAGGCCCTCACCGCGGATGCGGTGAAGACTGAGGAAGGCGCCGATGAGAGCGCGGCCGAGAGGCAGCGCGATGACGCGCTCGTCAACATCATCGGCCTTGCCGGACAGGGCGCCGTCGGCGCGGAGATTGTCGCCGAGAAGGCGAACTCCGCAGATCCGTCCCTCTCCCTTGATCCCGCGACTGCCGGAATGCTCTCGAGAAGGGCCCTGCGCAGCATCATCCGCCACCGCATCGAGTCCGGGGACAGGGAGGACGGCCGCACCGCTCAGATGGTCGCAGCCCTCAGCGCGGGCGTCGGCGTAATCCCCCGCGTCCACGGCTCCGCATTCTTCACTGACGGCGGCATCCAGGCCCTCTCCGTCGTTACTCTTGACGCCGAGCGCGGCGCGCACAGGGGCGAGTGCTTCACCGCCGATGTCCACTCCGCAGACGAGAGCTTCGACACCGGCAGGATCAGCTCCTTCATCCGCGCCTCCATCCTTCCGGTGCTTCCGCAGCAGGAAGGGAGCCTCACCTATCAGATCAGCTCTGACATCGAGGTCATCGGAACTGACGGCGCCGTTGCCGTTCCCTCGGTAACCGGCCTTTCCCTTGCGCTCATGGACGCCGGAGTCGGCGTGAAGAGCGCCGCAGCCTGCGTCTCCGCTGGCATCATCGGCGGCACGGTCCTCTCTGACCTCACAGCTGACGAGCTTGCCGCAGCAGATGTCACCCTGGTTGAGTCCGGCACGAAGAGCGGCGTCACCGCCGTTATGCTCTCCGCCAACTCCGCTGTCATTCCTGCAGACAAGATCGCAGCGCTCATCTCCCAGGCACGCCTTGCAAGGCTTCATGTCCTCCGCGTCTCCTCCGCAGCGCTCGGCTCTCCGCGCGAGAGCGTCTCCCGCTTCGCGCCGCAGATCCGCACCATCAACATCAGCCCGGCTGACGCAAAGTCGGTTGTCGGAAAGGGCGGCGGGACCATCCGTTCCATCAGCGAGGAGTCCGGAGCAGAGATTGAGGTCCGCGAGGACGGCAGGGTTGAGATCTGCGCACCTGACGAGAGCTCCATGGAGACTGCAGTCCGCCGCATCCACGAAATAACTGACTCCAGGGTCGAGGTAGGCCAGATCTACACCGGCCATGTCACGAGAATCGTCGATTTCGGCGCTTTCGTGAACATCCTCCCGGGGAAGGACGGCCTCGTCCACATCTCCCAGATCACCGGCACCAAGATCAAGGACGTCTCCGAGTACCTCTCTGTAGGTGACGAGGTCCGGGTCAAGGTCATGAACATCGACAGCAAGAACAGGATTGCGCTCTCGATCAAGGCCGCTAAGGACGATGAGGAAGGCACTGCAGAGGCTACGGAGACCACCGCTCCCGGGACTCCTACGCCTGAGTCAGAGGCTCAGAAGGCAGCTCCGGAGAGCGCTGAGGCAGCAGCTCCCGCGCCTGAGGCCGCTGCCGGGGAGAAGCCCGCGGAGCCTGAGGCCGCAGCCCCGGCTCCAGAGGCACCTGAGGAAGCTCCCGCAGCAGACGCAGAGGAGCAGAAGCCTGCTCCCGAGGCAGCCCTTTACGGCGTCTCCGCCGCAGCCGCCGAGGAGAAGGCCGCAGAGGAGGCAGCTCCCGCAGAGCCTGCCGCAGCAGAGGCTGAGACCGCTCCTGCTTCTGATGAAACTCCCGCAGAGCCTGCCGCAGAGCAGGCTCCTGAGGAGCCTGCTCCGGGGGCAGGGAGTGAGGAGTCCGCAGAGGAGGCTCCGGCTGACGCAGAGCCTGAGGCAGTCAGCGCTCCTGAGGAGGAGGCTCCCGCAGAGGCTGCTCCCGAGGCAGAGGCTCCGTCTGAGCCTGCCGCAGATGGTGAGACTGCAGGCGAGCCGAAGAAGCGCCCCGTACGCCGCCGCGCTCCCGCACGCCGCGCGCCGAGGAAGGCAGACGAGGGCGATGCAAAGCCCCGTCCGAGAAGAAGAGCGTCAAGGCCCCGCTCGGAGAATGCCGCACCTGAGGCAGAAAGCGCAGAGTAAGCTTTAGCGGCTGCTCATTAAAGACACGGCCCGGAAGCGATTCCGGGCCTTTTTCATTTTAGGAGAGAGCAGGGAATATATGTAAAAAGCTGGTAAAATTAGCCGTCACGCCGGATCGGGGAAAAATCATGAACCAGGAAATTCTCTTTAGCGCTAACTGCGATATGACAGTGACCCTTGCCATCTCAGTCATCCTGCTGCTCCTTGGCACGGTCATCAAGAAGTTTTTCCCGATCCTGAAGAAGTTCTTCATTCCGGTACCGGTGCTCGGCGGCATTTTCTTCGCCTTGCTCGCCCTCATCGGCTACAAGACCGGGCTGTTCTACCTGACCTTTGACAGCTCGCTGAAGGACCTCCTGATGATGGCTTTCTTCACCTCCATCGGCTTTACGGCGAGCATCAGGATGCTTATCCACGGCGGCATCAGCGTGGTGATCTTCCTCCTCTGCTCGATGCTCCTCATCTGCCTGCAGAACGTTGTCGGGGTGGGGCTCGCCGAGCTCTTCGGCCTCAACCCGCTGATGGGCCTCGCGACCGGCTCGATTCCTCTTACAGGCGGGCACGGAACCTCGGCGGCCTTCGGACCGCTCCTTGAGCAGCACGGCCTCACCGGTGCGCTCTCGGTCAGCGTCGCCGGCGCGACGTTCGGCCTTGTAATGGGATCAATGCTCGGGGGACCTGTAGGAAAGCTTCTCATGGCACGCAACCACATCAGCCCTGTTCCCAAAGCCGAGGCGGTGCAGGTGAAGGCAGCGCCCGGCGGCGAGATCCCGAAGGCCGGCAGGCATGATCTCTACAATGCCTGCGCCTGCCTCATCGTCTGCATGGGCATCGGCACCTTCATCAACATGTGGCTCAAGCACGTCGGTCTGGTTCTCCCCTCCTACCTCGCGCCGATGATTGTGGCAGCAGTGATGAGGAACGTGGCGGACTTCAGGAGGATGAACCTTCCCTCAAACGAGATCGGGACGCTCGGAGAGCTTGCGCTGCAGTACTTCCTCGCGATGGCCCTCATGAGCATGAGGCTCTGGGAGCTTGAGAGCCTCGCGGTCCCTCTCGTCGTGATACTTCTGGTGCAGACGGTGCTTATGGCCTTCTACGCCTATTTCGTCACCTTCAATATGATGGGCAGGGACTATGACGCGGCCGTGCTCGCCTGCGGACACTGCGGCTTCGGCATGGGCGCGACTCCGAACGCGATTGCCAACATGGACACCTTCACCGGAGCCAACGGCCCCTCGCCGAAGGCCTTCTTCGTCGTGCCTATAGTGGGCTCGCTCTTCATTGACTTCGTGCACGCGATAATCATCACCGTGTTCATCAAGGCGATTGTCTGATACCAAGGACCGGGGCTTCTTATGAGATGAAGCCCTTCCTGTCCTTCCTCTGCCTCATGAGGTGCCCCGTCTTTTTCTCCATGAGGCTCTCCGCGGAGAGGATGGCGAGCGCCGTCCAGATGATGACGAAGGCGATCATCTTCGCGACTGACGGCGTGTCCCCGAGGAACAGGCAGGCGATGATGAAGCCCATGCTGGGCTCGATGTACTGTATGAACCCGAGAGTCACGAGCTTCACCCGCCTTGCGCCGTAGGTGTAGAGAATCATCGGGACGACCGTGATGAAGCCCGCGATCATGAGCATCACCCACTCTTTGGGCGTCGCGAGCGGGTTCGTGAAATGCTCCCCATCGGTAAAGAACAGGATGAACACCGCTACCGGGATGAATATGATGTTCTCCGCCATGAGC
>Ga0256406_1003021_pt1 | contig 22025 bp, 20 predicted proteins | sample RumenRJG_03DNA_FD_185986 | JGI IMG/M metagenome (GOLD analysis project Ga0256406, IMG submission 185986) | Bovine rumen microbial communities from Lethbridge, Alberta, Canada - RJG_03 | ecosystem: Host-associated > Mammals > Digestive system > Stomach > Rumen | place: Canada: Alberta | collected... | reverse complement strand
ACAATTCGCTGAGAATATGCTCTGCTTTGGGAATAGATTCCACAGAGTCAGCATCAACTTGAACAGGTTGATCAAGTTCTACAAGCTTTCCATAAAACTCAATGAGTCTATCTGGATTCGTCATAGCAAACCTTACACAGGAAATCGTACCGTTTTTCACAAAGAGATGGCACACCATAGGGATAACAGGATTAAAGTCAGATGTTGCATGGACATACTGGATCCTGTCTCCCAATATCTGAGAACCCACCAGCTCAAAGCTAAATGAGGAGGGTATGCGCAAGTTACCTTTGTCACTCAATATGAAATGGATGACATTGTTGTGCACGGTGCCAGAAATCCCACAAGAAAGTCCTCCTTCTGAAATGCATTGCCCCCCTTGCCACTCTTCGTATCTATTGGCCTGGAATCTGAAATTCCTCTTGTAGAAATTGTCTATAACCATATCTACTTATTAATGACGATTGAGCTATTCCTTAAAATAACTGGAATTGAATCCGATATTGTGCATCAGCATTGCTACTGCAAGAAGTCTCCTGCTATCACCATTAGCATGGTCTACCATATAGGATCGGAACTCATCCTTCTCTTGATTGCTCAGTTGTCTGGCAATATATATTGCTTCGTTCTGATCAATCTTAATAATATCTTGCAATATAGGAAAAAGGTCCTCCTGTGAATAAACATGGAATAGGTCTACAAATAAGCCAAATATATCCGGCTCGTTTGTTCTGATCTTTCCACCATAGGAGATTCCCATGATGCCCAATCCTATTCTTGCCATCGCTTTTTTCTGACGGCTATCTAATGATTCTAACATCTTTACCAGTATTTACATGAATCCAATTCGTTTTCTCTCATTCCTGTTCACAGATGTATCAAGCTGCTTCTGAATGTTCTGATAGAAGCGTATGTCGTCAGCACTCACAGAAGGAGTGTTTTCTCTAATAACTTCCTCCAACAGCTGCTGAGAAATATCAATGTCGTCCTCAAATGCTCGAGTAGCAGCGTCATTCACAATGTAAGATATGTCGGACGCAACGTAGCACTCTGTCATATCAGCCAGTTTAGAGAAATCAATATTTGCATCTTGTGGGCGATCCTTCATGTGAATTCTGAATATACCCTCGCGAGCCTCTTTATCAGGAACAGGAATATATATCATCTGGTCTAATCTCCCCTTTCTTCTTACTGCGGGGTCAATGAGGTCGGGTCTGTTGGAGCTGGCTATCACGAAAACTCTGTCTTTACCACAGTTATTCATCTGAGAAAGGAATTCATTCACCTCTCCTGACTCACTTGAATTGTTGATATTGCTACGATTGGGCACCAATGCCTCAAATTCATCGAAGTTTAGAATAGTTGGCGCATTCTTTCTTGCCTCTTCAAACAAAGCGCCGATTTTCTCCTGAGATCCATGAACGTATATGCTTGCCAAGTCAGACGACTTGATGAATACATAATTGTAGCCTGCTTCTTCTGCGAATTTCTCAGCGATAAAAGACTTGCCACATCCAGGAGGACCATATAACAGCATGCCGTTAGGTATCTGAATTTTGAATTTCTCAGCACGCTCAGGATTCTTCAATACGTTGATGATCTTTTTCTGCATGAATGTCTTAATCTCATTCATGCCTGCGACATCCGCAAAGCCATTGCCTTTTTTCGGATGAATATCAGGAGCGTTTTCCTGCTGACTGACCTTAGTCATTGATATTGGGGCACTAGAAACCTCTATTTTCCCTTCCAGGGCATCAAGGAACTCTTTAGCTGTTGCGAATCGCTGCTTAGGATCAGGTGCTAATGCCTTGACCATCACTTTGAGCAAATTGCTGTCCATCTCCATAACTTGGATATTGGGTATTGTCAATGGGCTATTTCGCTTTTCGATAATTGTCTGAACCTGCTCTTGTAGGGTTTTGCCTGCAATATCTGTCTCCCATGGCATAATACCGAAAATCAGTTTGTACATCACCACGCCAGCGGAGAAAATGTCAGACTTTGTAGAGCCTTCTCCCAAAAAACGCTCGGGAGCCACATAATAAAGATTTTGCCCATGCCATGACATTGGGTCTGGTTTTAGATCTGCGAACCTAGCAGCACCAAAGTCAATCAATTTAAGGTTATTGAAATTTCCAACTACATCAAGCAGAATATTTTCAACGGTCACCTCATTATGAATAATCGGTCTATTCAAGGTGTGAATATAGTTCAGTGCGGAGAGCAAAGCTGTCATCACTTGCTTTATTTCCAACTGACTCAAGCTACTTCCTCTGTAGAGACGATCATTAAGGTTCTCGCCCTTCACATATTCTGTGACGATATAGAGAAGCTGGTGCCCATCTTTCTCTAATCTGTCCTCATCAACAAACGAACATAGATTGTCTTGGTGAAGCATGGAGGCTATCTCTGCCTCAATTACTTTTCCATCCTTATCGTACTGAAAGACTTTTAATTCTTCCATATAGATAAGTTTAAGGAACTTTACTTTACCCAGCTTATCCTTTACTCTATAGTTCTCCGCATAGGACCCTTCCTTGTGCGGAAAGACAACGGTGTATTCACCTATCTTGTCGTTTTTTTTGAACAGATACATAGGCAACAATATTAGTTTTTGACAATAACGACCTCTGCCGGACGAAGAAGGTTTCCCCTACGAGTGTAGCCTTGTCGCTCTATTGAAATAATTTCCCCTGTCTCTCTATTTGGATCGGGCTCGGTGTCTACGACAGAGCATTGCTCTGGAACAGAATGTCCGTCTTCGAACTCGATTCTCTTAATATCAAACTTCCCTAACACAGCCAAAGCCTTCTTCTTGGCATTCAGCAAACGATTGATAGCCTTCTTGGCATTCTCGTCCTGGTCGAGGCCACGTTCCTTGATGGCCTGTTCAGCGCGGTCAAAAGTGTCAATAACAGAGAGGAACTCATTGAAAATGCCATCAATACGCTTTTCCTGGCTTTTCTCGAACTCTTCCAGGTTGTTTTTACTTGTCAGATTGTCTCTCTGAAGATTGGCAACTCTATTATATAAATCTTCTCTGGTGTCCATAGCGAATTACTTTAGTGTGTTATACTTATTCGGGTCAATGACATTGAAGTTAACATCTTTGCTTTTCGTTGAAGATGTCAACGGCTCTATCTCAACACTATCAAATATCGGGAATGTGAAGTCTGCTGCAAGACGCTGAGCTGGCTTCCGGAGAGTTGCCTGTGCTTCGGTAATTTCCTTCATTGTATATTTTCTTGAACGCAACGCTTTGATCTGAGACTTCACTATCTCAGAATTCGTTGCATCTTGGTTCAACCCAAGGACTTTATATGGATTCTTCATGTTTCTATATACTTTAGTTAAAATGGGTAGTCATCAAACAAACTGCTTCGTCTGCCTAAGCCGCCAAAACCTCTAGGAGTTCTGACATCGCCGAGTTCCTTATAATAATTAAGTCCCCTCTTTAAAGCTTCTCCCTTTTCGTTAAGAGTTGTTCCGAATCCGCCAAGACCCATCATCAACATTTGATTCTCAGGTGATAGTTGATTCCAAATTTGCATGTACGTCTGGGCCAATTTACCCTTATGGCGATTAAAGGCAGCACTTTTGTTATTTTTGAGTGCATCTAAAACTCTGCATACTGCATAGGAGCCACTCTTGTCACCAACAACGAATTCCATGATACACATATCACATAATGTAACGAGGTTCTCACAGAGTCTGTCATTATTTGGCAATTGACAATACAAATCGTATACTTGTTTTAAGGCCTTATCTCTAGCCATGTTGCCACCATTCACTTTATCAATGATATCGCCTAACTTATATTGAATCTCTTCCTCTTCAGCTATTTTCTTGAATTCCGTTCCGAGATTACTTAAAGCGCTATTTAACGCACTCCTATCTGCAGAATAACCATGTTCAGCAACTTCCCTCACGAGATACTTGAGGACGCCTACAACATTTTGCTTTACTTGCACACTTGAAGGTGCTACTTTGTATATACGGACAAGATAACCAAGACCATCCCGTTCTTTCATGCTGTCGTCATTCAACCGATGGATAACTTCACCATTAGCATAGTTGGAAAATGCAAAAGATAATTGAGATTCGTCAAAAGCTTTGCAAACAGGTTCGTAAGTATCCATGAATGTAGTATATAGCATCTTAGACTTAATAGCCTCTTTCATTTTGTTAGACACAAACGAACGCAACTCATCATATAGTTTGCTATATTCTTTGATTTGAGGTAGTGCATTAAAAGCTGTCTTGACCTGGTAAGTAGTTGCAGACAGTGACTGCTTACATCTTTCTGCCAGTTGACAAGCATTCTTATAAGATGAGAATTTGCCAGACGTGTAGCCATAGGATAGTCCTGTTCTCAAAACATCCTCAGTATTACCATAATCTTGGTCTAGCTCATAGTCAAGTGCTTCTTTTATGGAATCGGATACCTCTTGAAGCTTGGTTGCCACCTTAGGAGCTGCGACAATAAAATCTTCATCAAGGTTCAGTTCCAATAAGCCGTCAAGTGCAGACTTCTCACTATTGAAGAATGTCTCTTCATCAGGATAATTATCCCTAATGGTTGTTTCCATTCTGGACACCAAAGATGTTTGAACATCCTTAATAGAGATGTTCTCGTTATCTACAGGCTCGTCGAAATTAATGTTCTCAGGTAATTCATCGTAATCAGAATCTGTGGTCTTCCCCAGACTTTCACTCAAAGTAAACGTGTAAGGGTCATCCCAAGATGTATAGTCCAAACTCTTGACGAAAAGTCGGTCTGTATACACTGCTGACAACCATAAAGAAATAGCAAACTCTAACTTTTTGCCCTTAGCGGAACCTGATTCAACATAACCTAACGCAGCGATGGCCACATTGCGGAGTTGTTGATCATCGTCGATAAAGTCAGGATACATATCAATCATTTTATCCAAGGCTGCTTCATAACGTTCATCCTTGAATAAAGACTTCAAAATGTATGATTCCACAATGGACTTATAAGCATCGAACTTAGAAGTCGTGTCTTTGAGGTTATTAGACACAACACGCTTATACCTGTCTATCTCTGACCTGAATGTGATAGCATCATCGGTGGACATTTTTCCTTCCGCCATTGTCTTCACTTTTTGGTTAAACTCAGACAGATATTTCTCTGATTCCTTGATATAGATATTCTTACAAAGTTGGAGTAACTGGCTTTCATCAGGAAGATAATTTCTGATGATTTTCTCAGCATCCGTCGGCCTTGTAGCTTTAAGCAAGTAGCAAGCATATCGATATGCCAAATCATCCTTCAAAGTCTGATGAGATCTGTAATTGAGAGCCTTCTGTATGCGCTCTTCGACGTTTCTGTCTACTTTCCCAGCCTTGATATAACAGATGAGTGAGCGAATCTCAGATCGTTCCACGTATGAGGATACTGCTTCTTCTTTGACGCTGTCATAATAAGAAATGGCATTGTCATAATTCAGATCAGCCTCGGTCTCAGTAGCTAAAGCCCATTTTAGCTTCAAAATTCGCTTAGTAAGATCATCGACTTGTGGCTTAGAATATGCTTCATTGCAGTATTTACTCACCTGATCTCTTAGTGCAGAAAGACTGCTGACAGCCTTATCCTTCGGTTGGCTAACAGATTTCTCAACCGTAAGAGTCTTCAACTCCGTCCACTGGTCATAATAATCCTGTCTTGTAATAGAACGAAGAGCCGAGGCTTTGTTAAAGGCTCGCCCAATGGCATTGATGGTATATTGCTGGAACTTTATCTTTTCAGAAAGAAGCTGTACTTGTCTGTATTCAACATTCCTAAGCTTGATATAGAGCTCAATCCAAGTAGTATGATAAGGCAATAGCCGCTCGGTAATTTGGTAAGCGGTTTCGTTATCACCATCATTCTGGAAGGAAACTGCAAGGTCTACCAGTTGAGACAAAGACCTATTCTTATTTTGGTCAAAAGTAGTATAGACTTGACCACGCTCAACAACATCGAGGACAAGATAAAGTTGGTCTTTCTTCTCTATCTTTGTTGGAACAGACTGGGCTTTAGCAAAATGGATCTCAGCAAGTAATGTGTCAGATTCTTCATCCAGTCCTGACAAAAATTTTGCTTCCTGCTCCGCCCTTTCAAAGTCTCTTTCCTGAATAAGGACTCTGATAGCTTTCTTAAATTTATCTATCAGTTGCTGATCTTTAAGGACTGTCAGCGCATGATTCAAGGATTCAACCTGGTAAGAAGCTGATTTCCCATCGGTATACTTTAGGGCAACAGTAACATAGTATTTGTCAACATCACATCCTTTTTTGATAAGGCTTTCTGCTGAAGCAAGGCTGTAATCAATATCCTTTATCGAGTCAAGAGCTTTACAGAAGGCATCCCGTAAAGCCTTTGTATGCAAGAACAGTTTTGCGTTATCTGATACATAAGTCACTATTTCCTTATAACCATCGAAACTTGCATTAACGAGTTCTTTGAAGAATATAGGGCTCTCCTTTACCGTCCAATACTTCTTCAGGAGAGACGGATTGTTCTCATTCTTAATCTTGGCTACAGCACTTTCAAAGAATTCATTGTCGTAGGGAAGGGCATTAACGAAGTCTGACAGTACATCAGGGTAGGTATCTGCATCGGAATTTCGCTTGATCACAGTCAGCAACTCACCTGAGTCGATAACTTTAGGGTTGCTTTCGACTAGTTTTTTTGCCTGCTTGATATAAAGTAAATCAAATGTCTTTTCCGATAAGAAAAGACGGCATATAGCTATACCTTTGACAGAATCTGCTGTTTTGGCAATTATTGCAATACGTTTCTTAAGTGAAGCAATCTGATCATCATTTAGCTTCAGCGTCCTTGCCAAATTCATGAGTTGCTTCACTTCCTTGGCTTCCGCGCGCGTAGCCAACTCTTCTAATGCATGAACACATCGACCATTATTAAATGTGTTGTCGTCACTGAAATATTCAGAAACAAGCGTGTCTAGCCGGACAGATCGCTTATAGTCTTTACTTTTAGCTGCCTCAGCAGATTGCTTAACCAATATGATTGCAGCATCCTTGCAAAGGTTAGCATCTTCGCAAACTGCAGATAAATGATTGATGTTTTTCAAATCAAAATCATCATCCCTTACCGCAGCAACAATATCCGTTACAATCTGTGCGTTGAAATCTTTTGAATCCTTGACAAAAGGAAGCATCAGACTGATTGCACGGGAATATTTTTTGCTGGATTCCAGATCACCAGCGAAGTATTTGATATCCTCAGTGCTTGTAGGCAGATATAACTTTAATTCAGAAACGACATCTTTAAGCCTGCTGGAATTATGAGCAGATAAGAAATAATTGTGATATGCCTTATATCTATGACAATCCAAGGCATACGTATTGTCATTCCTGCGGTAGGCACTAATGGATTGGGACAATGAAACTGCTGTGCCGTATTGTTTGGCACGAAACATCTGCTTTGCAAGTTGCTCAATATTCTCTACATGAGTATTGAGACTGCTGTTGTAGTCAGTTTCATTATCCTCATTGACGTACTCCCTTAGGGATTCTATTGATTTCAGCGCAGATATTTTAGCTTCTGCATCATCAGAATGAGCAACAAACATCTCTGCAAGATGAGAGAGTGCTTCATCCTGCTTCCCGAGTAGATCTCGGTAAATTTCCTCTGCCTTGGCCAGATCATTCTCTAAAACGAGGTTATCTGCCTTGTCAAGACGGCTGTCATAATATTTTCTTTTGACCCAGCCAATTAATCCCATATCATCGTATTTTTAAGGTATCTCCAACAAGCAATGTCGTACTTAATGTTATGTCGTTGTCCTTGGCAATTTTTTCTGCCTTAGATCCTGTTCCATAGAACTTACGACTAATAGCCCATAACGATTCGCCTTTTCTGACAGTATAAGTATAGTAAGAAGCATTTTGCTCAGCACTTTGCTTCTTCACAAGAGACAATTGTTTATTCAAAGTCGCCACGGAGTCTTTCAACATAGCGACTTCCGTAGTTTCGGTAGTAGTTGAAGAAGGCTTAACAAATATAAGGCAAAGCCCAAGAGCTACTGCTACCACAGTGGCAACAGCAGCTACAGGCTTCCAAATATTCTTATGCGCCGTCTCTTCTGGTATCTGGTCTATCACCCGGTAGATGCTTAGATCGGTTCCACAACAGGGACACACTATATCCTCCTTGTGATAGTCGGGTATGCCTACCTTCCCACAAACGGGACATTTTATTTCATTCTCCATAATAAATATTTTAACCACCAATGCCAGTAGTTCCACCAAGGCTAACTCCACTTCCCTCTATGAGATGCTCATTAGCATCAAGAATTTCTCGTGCACGCTGAACATTGCCTTCGTTTAGAGCGGCCATGAACTGGTTGAATGCAACAAGAGCCTGGTTTGCCTTTACTGGATCGCTGTCATCATGTCCAACGATGTTCAGTATGAATCCATGAGTAAACAGACCAAATTTCTCTGTCAACTCTGATAGTTCGTGAACTGCAGCGTTCTTCTCCATTGGAGTAGTTGCTTGCTGAGCACGCTGGAGTTGAGCTCGCATAGCTTCTTTATCTTCTGGTCGGATAAATCGACCGAAATTCTCAAGTTGGATTTGAGCTATGATCATTTCGACAGGCGTATCATCATCGTTGGTCAACGCAACTTGGCTGGCAGATTTAAGGCTATCTTCCGCTTCCTGCCACTTGTCGCTACGTGGATCGTAGTGGTTGCTCGAAATGTTATCGATAATCTTCTGAAGCTTTTCTACGAAATCAGCCTTCTTTGAATCGCTAATCTTTTGATCATTCATCACCTTGTCAAAGGTTGGACCAATTGCTTCAAGACAATGAGCATCCAGTGCTCCACGGCCAAGAACGACATTCGTTGTCTTGCCAGTCGCGGGTACACGGACCTTCACACTCATGACTTCATCCTCTGTCAATGAAAACGTGAACTGAAGCTCGCTGTGAACAGGCAGATTCTCAGGAATCGTAAAATAGCCCGTACTCAACTTGTCCATCTTGTTGTCTTCAGCATCACTGAAGAGTTTCACTCCTACTATCTTCTGATTTTCAACCAGAGTATGGAACTTATGGTTCACTTCATACGGAAGAGGAGTATTCTCGTCGATGATTTCTCTATACTCAATGTTGTCCGCATCATCAGAGAGTTGAATGAACACCTTATGCTTGGTAGTGATGCTAACTTGTACTCCACCTTCCTCTACAGGAACCTGCTGAACTGCTTCAAGCGAGTGATGACAGTAGGGGCATTCTGTAGAACCTACAGGGATGACTTTCCCGCAGTTCGGGCATTCTGCCTCGGTTCCCATAGAATGGGACAAGATGGCTGCACCTTCTGCAACGGCAAGCATAGGCTTCTCTGATGACAAGATCTTATCCTTGCCATACTTAGCACTGAGCATCTCACGAACAAGTGGTATACAAGAAGAACCACCAACAAGAAGGATATTATCTATCGTGTCTATAGGGTATGCTGTCTTCTCCAACAGTTCATCAATCAGGTCAAGAGTACGCTGGACAAGAGGTCTGATCATCTCTTCAAATTTGGCTCTTGTTAGTGTTACTTCGATGTCAATGGGATTGCCATCTTCATCTTCCAACATATCATAGACCCCTATTGAAGTAGAATCAGTTTGACTTAGAGTCTTCTTAGCATCCTCTATCTGACCTTTAAATTCGCCGTTGAAAGCATACCGCTTCCTGTCAGGCAAAGAGTTTATAATCTCATGCACATCGACATTATTTGCCTTCCCTGCTTCTGACAAGACATACTCGGAAACCAAGCGATCTATATCATCACCACCGAGCCACCGATCACCACCTGTACCAGACTCAATGAAATTGCCGCCTGATGCTACTAAGATAGAGAGATCGAACGTACCTCCACCAAAGTCGTAGACCAAGAAGATTTTGTCTTCATCTGCGGCCATTTTATCAGCACCATAAGAGATTGCAGCTGCTGTTGGCTCAGCCAGAAGTCGCTGAACTTTCAGACCAGCTAATTCGGCAGCCTTACGGGTCGCTGTTTTCTGCTTCTCATTAAAATAAGCAGGAACAGTAATCACAGCATGAGTTACCTCATCACCCAACTTTACAGAGGCATCCTCCTTCAGTCGGCGTAGTATCTCAGCACTAATTTGCTCAGGTGTGTACTCCTTTCCATTGAGTACGACCACAACTGATTCCTCTGTACCACCTGACATCTTTTTGATGCCATAAGGGTACATTTCCTTATCCTGCTTCATCTTCTGCACTTGAGGATCAGAAATTGAAGCACCCATCAAGCGCTTTACAGAAACAACGATGTTAGGAGCATAGCGCTTCCAACCTCTGTAGACAGCATTACCAACTGCAAAACTCCCACTCTTGTCTACACCTACACACGAACGGCACAAGTCCTCATTGTTAGGACCAGTGGCGATAACTCTGACAGTTGCATCTTTGAATGCTACCACAGAGTTGGTTGTTCCTAGGTCAATTCCGATTGATTTTCCCATATGAAATTGTTTTTAGTATATGAATCATTTGTTTAAAAGTTGGACAGGTGCGTTCCTGCTCACCAATAGTTCTCTGATATCGATTTTCAGTAAATCAGATATTTTGGCTAACGTGTACAAATCAGGCTGAGTGGTGTTTGTGCACCACTTAGATATAGTCACAGGATCTTTACCCAACTGCTCAGCCAACCATTTGTTGGTCTGACCAGCATCAGCTAGGACGGCTTTTAGGCGGTTTAAATTTTCCATAGGCTAGAAAATTAATATCAGATGCAAATTTAATTAATTTTGCGGATAATTGTAATTGCGAGCCATAATATATTTGTCTGTTAACATTTTTTATACTATTAACAAATTTTCTAACCCATCTATAACTCTATTTAGTTGTTCTTTATAGATGAGCGCTTCAACGTATTCTGTAGGAATGGCATCGAATCCGTACTTTGCGCCAAGGATAGCACAGGCTACAGCGGCGTTGGTGTCGGCATCGCCTCCGGCATTCACGATGGTGAGAAGGCCCTCCTCAAAGGAACGGGCATGCCAGTAAGCCCATAAGGCAGCCGCCATAGTCTTCAACGTATAGCCTGCTGCATCCATGTCATCCAAACTCAAAGCTCGGATGTCGCCATCCAAGGACAGGTCTATATAATCGATAATTCTGTCATCGTACTTTCGGGCAAAGTCAAGCATCTGATGATATGTCAGGACTGGCCCACCATAGACCAACGAATGGATCAGCTCGGAAACGATGACGCATGAGCCCACACAACGAGGGTCGTAATGAGTGAGGCGGCATATATTAGCAGCACAGACTTCAATGGCTTTGGGGAACAAGCCTACGACGGATGTGCGCATAAGGCCTCCGTTGGCTGCTGAGGTTCTGCGAGACATCTCCCATACGAGTTTAGAAACTTCCAATGGTTTGTCCAAATAGTCAGAAGACTGTAACACCTTCCATGTGTTGTTGCCAATACCCATGGGATCTCCTTCTTCCCATTCTTTGAATTTCCTAGCTATCGTCATCAGGTTCACACCTTTGTCTTCGATGACAGCGTTGGCAATACAAAGCATCATATCGGTGTCATCAGTCCAGTCGCCAATCTTCCAGCGCTTTCTGTGCCGGTCCTGAAAGATCTCTGAGTAATGATGCAGGCCATTAGGGTACTTCCATGCCATATCCTCATCGGTCATGCCCTCAGTACCCAATCCCAGCGCATCGCCGATGGCCTGGCCATAGATGGTGCCCTTTATCTTGTCTAATTTCTTTTCAGTAGTCATATCATGGTTTGTTTAGTAGTTCTTGTCGTTTTTGTAAAAGGCATCCAGCACTTGGGCAAAGATGTCATTCGGGGACACCTTGTCGAACAGTTCCATACAAGAGCGCAACTTGACGGTATCAATGCCGCTGACCATGATTTGGCGTGCTGATAGCTCTCCCCGAAGTGACAACACAGCTGATGTAATCTCACGCAGGCGTTTCCCGAGAATAGGATGGGCGAGATATGCACGTGCCTCTTCTTCCCCGTCAAGGCCATAATACTCTGAGTTCCAACTCCTTCCAAAACCTTTCTCTTGTGGAAAGATATACCAGATCCAATGCGAACGTTTGTGACCGTTCTTCATTTCCTCCAAGGCTATAGGGTAAGCATACTCCTGAGCATTCAGGAATCTATCCAGATCAAATGATATTGTTGCCATATCTGCTTTCAAATTCAGTTATTATGTCTTGCATATTCGTATCCAGGTAGACCCATGCTTGCTGGCGGATAACCTTTGGTATGCCAAAGAATGCTTCGGCGATAGACCCGGTGATACATGCCAAGGTGTCACTGTCACCTCCTAAGCTGATGGCATTGCGGATAGAGTCCTCAAAATCTTGACCATCGAGGAAAGAAACGATAGCCTGTGGGACGGTATCCTGGCAAGTGGCTCCCCAATCGTAGGTGTCACGTATGCTGTCACAAGTGAAGTCAAGGTCGTAACCGAACTTCTACGCGATGGTTCTGCGGATTTCTTCCTTGCTTGCGCCATGCCTGCCCATGAAGATACACAGTGCTGTAGCCTGTGCACCCTTGATACCTTCAGGGTGGTTGTGCGTACATTCGGCAGACTGTTTAGCTGATGCAAGGACATCTTCGTCTGTGTCAAAAGCCCAGCCAACAGGGCCTACTCGCATGGCAGATCCATTACCACAGCTGTTATATGGGGAGAAGTCTCCTTCAGCAACTTTGTCCAGCCAGCGTGCGAAACCATGGCCATAGCCTGCGAAGGGATACGTGTTACCCCAATCCTCATAGTATGTGGCAGACTCTCCCCCATGAAGAAGCCAGTCTGCTGTCGCGATGGACAGTACGCTGTCATCGGTGAAATGACCACTCATGGAAAAGAGTTCGAACTGTTTGGTTTTGATGTTATGAAACTCGTAGATGCTGCCTGCGATGTCCCCGATGATACTTCCTAACATGATTGTTGTTTTGAGGCAAGTGAATAGATATGGGTGAACTGCGTAATATCGCTACTGAACTGCAGCGCTTTCTTTCTCGGTCTGCTGCAGGATCTGTTCGAAGCCACGGCATGCGGTGAAGAAGTCGCCAAGCATACTGGCAAGGTAACTCTGGATATGAGGTATCTCCTTGATGAATAGGATGTTTTTCTTCGAGTGAACACCGATCTTGTTGTTCTCGTTGTCCATGGAGTACATCGTCGTCACGCTGCTGTTGATATTCAGTACATTGATAGCCTTGCGGATATTACTCAGCTCATCGATGTCATCCAGTGTTCCGACATGCCACCAAGTGAACCAGATCTCGATGAAGGCCACTCCGTCGGAAGCGTTGATATGGAAATTTCCTCCCTGATAAGAGAAGTAGATGGATTTGTCTTCCTCGTCATCACTGAACTGGGGCTGGCAATTCAGTTGCATGAGTGTATCCATCACCAGTTCGCGGGTCTGCATCTCGCCATTGTTCTCGTTGTTGTTACTCATAGGGCTTGTTGTTGATGTGGGTTGATTTCTCTTGTCTGCTCTGTCTGTCTCAGTGACAGGTTCTTCTGCATCCTCTTCTGCTTCCTTCTTCTTATGCTGGTCGTAGAGATACCAACACAGCGACACAATGAAGGCGACAGGCACGAAAAGTGAAATGATTGTTGCCATAATCTAAAACTCTAAACGGAAACCTTTGTTCTTCATTTCATTATAGTTCTGCTCATTGAAGCTGTACAGATAGCCATCCCTGCGGCTGTCCTTCTCTGCTAGGTCAATGATGCCAAGCTTCTTGATCTTATTGTAGAAGTTGCGACGATCGAACTTAACATCAAGGATGGCCTCATAGAGTTTCTGCAGGCTGGTCATCGTAAACTTCCGTGGGAGAAGCTCGAATCCTATAGGCTCAAAATGAATCTGATGTCGCAAAGCTTTCAGTGCCATCTGAAGAATCTCCGCATGGTCGAATGCCAGTTCCGGCACATCACTGATAGGAAACCACTTTGCACTGGCAGCATCGTCACCGCCCTGGACTGCACTGAGCTGGACAAGGGCATTAAAGGCTACCGTCAACACGCGCTCGCGAGGATCTCTATCCACTGCTGAGAAGATGTGAAACTGTCTCATGTAAGCTGTGGACAAGCCTGTTTCTTCCTTCAACTCTCGCATGGCACACTGCTCTGCCGTCTCGTTCGGTCTCAGGAAGCCACCAGGGAATGCCCAACAGCCCTTGAAAGGCTCCAACCCTCGTTCTACCAGAAGGACATTGAGATTCGTTCCATCGAACCCGAAGATCACACAATCGGTGGTGACAGCATGATGGGGATACCTGTACTGATAAGGATATTTGCTCTCCTTATCTATAATACCTGCTTTGTCATTCATAACTTATTGCGTTAAATTCACGCAGCAAAGATAGGATATTTTTCAATAGCCTCCAAATAAAATGCGTATTTTTTACGCAGCAAAAGAAAAAAAGAAGCCATCTACCCATCAATATGGGGTAAATGACATCTTTAAGCGTGTGTTCTAATCCGATTTTTGTTTGCCAAGCAAATCTTCTATCATGGACTTCACTTCATCATTAACACGACGGAAATTCCTGCCAAGCATGATCTCTTTCTCCCGCTGGTCTTTGAAAGCGTATTTCTTCGGGAGGTTGATGTAGTGTCCTTCCTCCTCTTTGATACGTTTCATGTCGAACGCAGTTTTGCAGAAATACTTCGTGGTCCTGAATTCCGGACTGTCTTCGAGGTTGATGCTCTGCATAGCCTTATCATCCGTGGGGGTGAAGTCACGGGCAGCCTGGCCGCAGAGCCATCCGGTGGCCATATCGGCGATCTTGGCGGCAGGGACGAGGTAGTCCATCTTCTCTGAGATAGAAGTGGACACCTTCTGGTCATTGATGGTGATAGACTTGCTGGTTTGTTTCACCTTACCAAAGACATCGTTCTGCGCCCACTCCAGCGTCTCTTTGTTACGGGCAGCACCCATGAAGATGTTACCACAAGTGGTGATAATCTTCTGCATACCGTTCTTACCGTAGTCAGCTTCGAGCTGGGGGAGCTCTTGGAATCCCAACGTCACACTGACCTTGTTGCTTCGTGCAGTGCCAATCAGACGATCGATCTTGTGAAAGTAGAGCGTAGGCAGCTCATCGACGATGATGCTCACCGGGAGATTGCCCTTACTGTTGACACGTGTGACAAGTCGGTTCAGGATCAAAGCATTGAGTGAGCCGATAACCTGTTCCTTCTCGGGGTCGTTGGCGATGACAAGGTAGCATGGATGCTGTTTGTCGGAGATCTTCAAGTCGAAGTCGTCACCAGTAAACACCCAATAAGCCTCAGGGCTTACAAGTCTTGCAGCATTGACACGAAGGGTGCCGACCATACCTTCCAACTGGTCCATGGCCTTGTTCTGGTAGGCACTTTGGAAAGGTGCCATGAGGGACATGATTTTTTCATCCTGCATGAGAATGTCAAAGACGTCATCGTAGGACTGACCGAGGAAGCTGAGGACATGGGGCATATCACTGTACTCGCCAGTAATGGCGTCGGGAACGACTTTCTCTCCCTTCTTGTTTTCATACCACTCGTCGTCGATCTTCACATGACGACCATCCTGCTGGGTGTATTCCAGACCTTTCAGCTCGACAAACATGCCGTCAGCATCGGTAGAGACATTCTTGCTGTTGCTGTCGACGAAGGTGAGCACGACATTGCCATTCTCATCCAAAGCCTTGTAGTCGGACCAATGTCTCAGGACGACCAAGAGTTTCTTGCCATCGCAGAGGACATAGTGCTTCAGCTTCTCCCCATTCTTGAATCCTGCGGGATGGAAATTGACGAAGAAGTAGATGATGCTGGCCAGGAAGTTCTCTGCTGAATGCGTGAAGAAGTCATCGGAACCGCCTTTCTTGTCACCACCTCCCTTATTGAGGGCAGCGAGCAAAGTGGCAGCGGTCTCGGAGGCAGCGGCAAGGTCGGGGATGTACTTCCGCTGGATAGGGTTCACACGGTTGCTGTACTCCACGTCGGTGAAGTTGACAATATTGAAGGCGCACTCCTTGGGCAGATGACCATAGCGTTTGTTCTTACAGTATTGATAGAACAGTTCCTTGGCCAACGTCGGGAACTTGTAGTCATACACCATCATGGCAAAGCCCTTGGCAGAGTGCTGGCGAATGAATGGGTCGATGATTCCGAAACTTTTGCCGGATCCAGGGGTACCTAAGACCATCGTGGCACGGAATGGGTTGATGATGTTTATCCATCCCTTGTGCATCTTTCCTTTGAAGTAGTAGATCATAGGGATGTTGACACTGTAATCGTTGTCTACCTTCTCCTCACTCTGCTGGAAGCTCTCGTTTTCGAAGTTGAAACGGTCTTCGCCTACCTTCATGTTATAGTAGCGGGCGATGGCATCGAGGCCCTGATGGACGAGCATCGTACCCAACACGGAGCAGAGGGCATAAAGGCAACGGTTCACAGGAAAGCCTGCGAGCATGCCGCCCCACTGGCCATAGTGGAGCCAGATACAGAGGAAGATCAGGCTGATTCCGCTGGCCGTCGGATAGATGACCATCGTCTTCATGTTGAACTTCAAGCTCTTCTTTGCCCTGGTACCAATACAGGTGACACCAATGCAGATGAGTTCCATGACCTTACAACTGGTGACGCTGTTAAAGACACGGAAACGGGCTATCAACTCCAGTAACCACTTTGTCAGTGGGTTGTCGGAGGTGATGGGGAGGTTCATGATGAGCTCCAGGATGAGGATGAGATAGATGCAGCTGCGGAAGACGTTGTACATCTGCTGCTGCTCGCGGGTTTCTTCTGTAGGCATATAGCTGTGTGTTGAGAGATAACTTGTTGAAAGACAACTTCAAGGACAGAGTCCGTGTCATGCACGGCCAATGTCCGCTGTGAAGAAGGGAATGACCTGTTGCCTGAAAAGGTCACGTAGGAACCGGGCCCCCTTCTGTGTCCATACCAGATAGGTGGTAGTGATGACCTGACCATTACTACGAGGAATGTTCTGTGTACGGGTGCTCGTGAGTCCCATACGTGCATACTTGGCGTATGGCATATACTGTCCGCTCTGGCGATAGAGAATGCCGAGGCTCAGTAGACGGCCATAGAGTTCAAGGGCTGTCATGTTGATGGACTTGGCAACCTGAGTAGTGGTGAGACAGTTGATGCTCTGGAGGCAATCCCTGCAATACTTCGCATCGGGTTCAAGTTCTTCGACCTTCTCAGTAAGCCGCTGGTTCTTTTCTGTGAGCTCTTTCGTCTGGATGTTGAGGACGATGAAAGCCTGGCGGAGAAGTTCCTCCTTGGTAAGCGGAACAAACTGGCTATTGCGTAACGCATAACTGCCATTCTTGCGGATGGCGGGCAGGACTTCTGACGTGACCCAGCGTTTGAACTGTTTGGCAGTGTCGAGCTTGGAGGAGAGGATGAGGGAGTATAGGCCAGACTCATTGATGAAAGCTACCAACCTGCGCTGACCTGATGTCGCGATTTGCGATACCAGCTTATCTTCTTCGTCAACATGCTTTGCGAGGGCATCATTAGGGTTAGCATAGCCAAGAGCCTCTGCTACGTCCCTTCCACAGAACCAAGGCTCTCCGTTTTCGTCGGTCATGGTTCTGATCTGACCAAACTGGGGATTACTGAAAATAGTGATATTCTTTTCCATAGTGTTGCTGTTATTTGGTTATCGAAAGTATAAGACGGACTCTGCTGGGCTCCCACTTATGGGATGAGATCACGCTTCCTGTGGGCAGGCTGACTGTATAGTAGTTTTCCTGCTCAGTAGAGGATGAGGTGCCGTCCTGCGATGTGCTGAAATATTGTTCCCGAGAGAAATCATCACCACCGACAAGAGCCATAGAGCGGTTGACCGTGCCAAGAGTGACTGACAAGGCTCTCAGGTCACCGGCAGCAGGCAGGCTCCAGCCCGTGACCTTCGAAGTGTTTGCTTCCAGCGCTCTGAGCGCAGGAAAATGCTTGGCAAACTCTGAAGCGCGGATGGCCGCAGTATTCTGCATTCCTGCACGACTGACAACGTCGTTGACGACATTAGGGATGGTGCCGAGACTATCAGAGTAAATATAACTGCCCATCTCCTGCTTGCCGACGACGAGGGCGGTGTCCTCCTTGACGAAGAAAATTACGCCCACGGCATCGTCGGTGTCAGGGTTGTAGCCTTCGGGACTGACGACACGGTCGTTGGAGAGGTAGATATTGCCGACCTTCAACGTGTTGTCGTAGATGTCACTATGCTCCTCACAGGAGGTGAGCACGCCCACGACGGCTGCAAGCATGGAGAGGGCTGCCATCGTCCAGGCATTATAGAGGATCTTGCGTATCTGTTTCATTGTAGTATGGTTTTAGAGTGGGATCGACACGCCGACGAGCAGGCCGTTACGGAAGCTGTCGCCGTGAAGGAAGTTGACATTGTTCTTCTGGGTGACGGTGAACCGGACTTCATTCGGGAAAATATAACTGTACTCAAAGCCAGCATCGAGGCCGAAGAAGTAGTCACCAGTGTGGGCTCCAAACACGGGACCGAAGCGGAAACGGAGCGAGGAGTTCTTATAGCGCTTCATGGCTTTCTTGTAGACAAGACCACCATCCCAGTAATAGTCCTTCCAAAAAGACTTGCTGCAGACCTTGCCGCAGACGGGATCCTTGTGCCAGCGGTCGCCTGCCTCGGCAAAGATCTCGACGGCATCACCATAGTGAAGTTCTTTCTCCCACCCAACGGTAGCGTTGAGCGTGGAATTGAACAGGAAACCGGTATTGACGGTCACATGCTCGTCACCTTCACCTGCCCATGCGGTCACCGACAGCATGAGCATACACATTATTATATATAGGTGCTTCTTCATTGTCTTTTCTATTTGAGGTTGTTGAGCGTAAAGGTATACCAGGAGATCGGTTTCTCCAGACTCTTCATCAACTCGGGACTGAAGCCATCGGCATGAAGAATATCGGTATAGTCGATATTCAGATAGATGACACGACCGGAGATCTGGTTCTCACTAACCTCCAGCGTGAGGACTTTCTCATCGGGGAAGGTGAGCTTGTTCAGCACGAGGATATTCCTATAGGCTTTCTTAAAGCTGGTAGCCTTGTTGAGTGTGAGGACAGGCTGGAGCTCAATAGTCTGCGAGTTCGTGGATTTGGTCTCTTTCTTGTCGGTGAGCTTGACACGGATCTCATTGATGTCGTACTTGACCTTCGTGGAGTTATAGAGGGAGAAGTCAATGAAGAAGTAGTCATCGATGCTGTAGATATTGTTGACGACAGCACGGATGCCATAGGCACTGGTATGGAGGTCGAAGAACTTCCTCCCTGTGCCATAGATAGCCCAGGCATAACGAGCCATCGTACCCTCGGGCATGCCGACCTGTGGATTGGTGTAGTTCTTCATGTCCTCCTGCTGGACATTGTAAAGGGCATCGGCCTTATTGGGTCCGGCAGCATAGATGACATTGTACTGGGCGAGGTGGCGCTCACCAATGACGGTGATGGTGCCGAGGAGCTCGTTGGGGATCATCCGGTGGGCAGGCTTGACCCTGACGATATTGTCGGCACACTGGTTACCGACGATGTCCTTGGTGGAGATGTCAACAAGCTTGATGTTCTCAGGCATGACGATATGCGTGGTGACATCCTCGTTGACATAGATGGCATGGCGGTGGACGGGCAGGCCGTAGACAGACGGTGACTTCGAGGGGTTATAGATATACCGTGCCTTGACAGTGGTGTCACAGCTGGCAGTATAGTTCTGTGCGGTCACGGGCAGCGCAAAGGCAGCGAGGGCGACAAATGTTGCTAAAATCTGTTTCATAGCTATTGCATTTTTGTTTTTATTCGTTTCCTGTATTGATGAGATAGACGATGGTGTTGTACTTGATACGGGCCTTGTTCTTACGCATGTTACCTGCCACGGCATTGGAGGCAGACTGGTACATGTTCTGCAGAGCCTGTAACGCCACAGCTTCACCGGAGAGCTCATAGCCACCACCGGTATCGAAGGTGATATTGTTCTGCATGGCCTGAGCGCCGGCTTCCTTCATCATGTCCCTGAAAGCGGACTCTGGAACATAGAAGCCTTCCATGCCGTCGTTGTCGTAGACACTGAGGCTGACCTTGATGAACTTGTTCTTCACGAGGATGCTGCTGATCTCAGCCTTCACACGCTGCTGACCAAAGCCGGTGACGATACCATAGAGGTAGGTGCCCTTCTTTAGTTTAGTGCCTTTGATGGTGACATCATCCAGGAGCTTGAAGCGCAGGCGCGTGCCCTCATGGGCCTTGGTAGTCTTGTCAATCATCGCCTTGATGAGGGGCTCGTCGACACTGGACTCTGTACCAATGGTGTTGAACTTACCTGCATTCTGGTCTTGAACCTTATAGACAAGGGCAGTCTCAGGCTTGGCATCAGCGGTGCTGCCTTTGGCATTCTTGCTCTTGGGTCCTTTGCCATTTGAGGAGAAGCCGGAACCCGAGGACAAACCATTGGAGGATCCGTAGCCACTTCCGTCATCGGTCATGCCCAAAGCCTGGTTATAGGCTCTCTGTCGGGCGGCACTGCGTTTCTGGATAGCCTCGATCTCCTTGGCATAGTCATCATAGTCATCACTCTGGCTATGACCACGGCCGGAACCATAGCCATATCCAGTGCTGCCACTGCCTGCACCGGCATAGGAGTTGATATGTTTCCTGCTCTCGGCGAGGCTGCGCTGCATATCCTCCATGGCCTTCTGCTGGCGTTGGCGCTCGGCATTGGTCTTGTCGATGTCATTCATCTCAGCCTCACTGTAGCCACTATTGGTGGAGTCTTTCTGCTCCTGTTCGTCACCGATGCCATCCACGGCGGTATAGGCCCCATCCTCAGTGAGACGGTCGTTGAGGGCGGACATTTTATCTGAGATACCGCCTTCACGGGCGTCAGGCAGGGACATATTGATTGAGTCAGTGACGACACCTTTGTTGGCAGTGTCACCGTCGCCGGTGAAGTTGGCAATGGTATGGACGAGGAAAAGCACAGGCAGCACCGTGACAAGCGGAAGGATGTACTTCGGCTGCTTGAAGTTAATCTTATTCAGTTTCATGCTTCTCTTTCTTTATTTGTTTGACAATATATTCGAGCTGATGGTATTTGACGATAATGGTGGCAGAGTCATCATGGGTCTTATAGGGCATGGCGACGAGGGAGTCGAGCTCGCGTTTAAGACGCTGGCCGTCGCTGATCATGCCGTTGACCTGACCATCCTGGTAGTTCTTAGCGTTCTGAATGCGACGGAAGCCGTCGAACATCGGACGGACATTGGCGATGCCATCGAGCTGGAGGCTGCCGCCCTGTTGCGCATCATCCTCGGAACGGTTGAACTCGCTGACGCTCATCATGATGCCTATAAGGAGTAACAGGCTGAGCAGGCCCACCGTCCAGCAGAGCGTCCCCTTGCGGTGACACGCTGCCCAACGGTTGGCTTGGTCAATGCGCTCACGGAGTCGTGCCTTCTCCAAGAGCTTGCGGAGCAGCCCGGCGGTATGGCGGGCTATCTGCTCGTCACGCTTCTGCTTTGCCTTTCTAAATCGTTTTCTCATTGTTATGGGTGTTTGAGTGTTTAATAATCGAGATCTTTATTTTCAAGGGTACGCCAGTGAGTGATGAGCAGTCCGTGGGGGTTGTTCTGTGTCCTCGGGACATTCTCTATCTCACCAGTGGTCTTGATACTGCGTTTCAGGTCACGGCTACGGCGCTTAATGAGCTGCGTTCCATAGTAGGTAAACTTCCGCGTGCGCTCGTCGAGGTGGATGCTGTCACAGATGATAGTGCAGACGGCAGAGGAAGAGACTATGTCACTGTAGAAACCATTTTCCTCCATGGCTTGTTTCTGCTTCATGGCAGTGGCATCAGCCATATACATGGCCTTGCCAAGTGTCCACTTGATATAGTCATCATCGGGCGGCAAGTTGAAGAAGTATTGGTGGAAAAGCTGGATAT
>Ga0256406_1003018_pt1 | contig 22035 bp, 16 predicted proteins | sample RumenRJG_03DNA_FD_185986 | JGI IMG/M metagenome (GOLD analysis project Ga0256406, IMG submission 185986) | Bovine rumen microbial communities from Lethbridge, Alberta, Canada - RJG_03 | ecosystem: Host-associated > Mammals > Digestive system > Stomach > Rumen | place: Canada: Alberta | collected... | reverse complement strand
AATGAATGCCGGGCGGATACTTGAGTGGCATGCCACTCAAGTACTGATGGATCCATTCCAACTTCTGCTTCTTTGTGTACTTCATTAAAAATACCTCCCTAGTGTCTAACTAGAGAGGTACATATCACGCTCCGGACGCGGTTTTCTTAATAATAGAAAAATGCTACTATACTTTCGTGTTTTGAAGGAGATGAAGGAAATATGGACGAATTGAACGAATTCGAATTGAAAAAAGCGCATATCGTGCCGCGTCTCACCAACAAGACGTTCCGTTTCGACAGGCGCTACCAGGACGGCTATTACGCCGCGAATTATTTCTTGAAGACGAGGAAGATCGTCGCCGAAAGCGATTTGAAGGACTGCATCGTCGAGGAGCAGTTCTTCCAGCGGAAGGACGACGTCATGCTCTGCGGCATCGACGAAGTCATCGCCCTCCTTTTCGAGTTCGCCTCTCATCCGCAGGATTTAAAGGTTTACGCCTTGAACGACGGGGACATGATCTCGAACGGCGAGCCGGTCCTCAAGATTTACGGGCGTTACACGGATTTCGGTTTCCTCGAATCCGCCATCGACGGAATTTTGACCAGAAGGACCGCCGTCGCGACCAATTCCTACCGAGTCGTAAAGGCCGCCAACGGCAAGAAGATTTTGAACATGGGCGACCGCCAGGACGATCCGCTCAATCAGCCGGGGGACGGCTACGCCTCCTACGTCGGCGGCATCCGCGCGTTCTCGACCGACGCGAACGGGGAATGGATCGGGCTCAAAGGAAAAGGGACGATGCCCCACGCCCTCATCGAGATGTGCAACGGCGACATCGTCAAAGCCTGCGAACTCTATCACAAGACTTTTCCGAACGAGAAAGTCACCGCCTTGGTCGATTACCATAACGACGTCTGCACCGACGCCTTGAAAGCCGCGCGCGCCTTAGGCGACGTGCTCGGAGCGGTCCGCGTCGACACATCGAAGGCTTTGATTGACCACTGCTTCGACCATGTCGATACCTCCTCCTTCGACCCGCACGGCGTCTGCGTCGAACAGATCGTCGCGTTAAGAAAGGCCCTCGACTCGGAAGGATTCTCCAAAGTCCAGATTGTCGTCTCCAGCGGATTCACCGCCGAGAAGATTGCCGAATTCGAGAAGAGGCACGCCCCGGTCGACGTCTACGGCGTCGGGACTTCCCTGCTGCAGATCAACGTCGGGTTCACCGGCGACCTCGTCCGCGTCAACGGGAAAGAGGAAGCCAAGGAAGGACGTCACGACGTCCCGTCCGACAGACTTAAGGAAGTCCGTTACATTCCGCAGTAACTTCAGGAAGGACAGACTGTCCTGAGAATCATGGCGAAACAGATACCGCGATTCGAGAACGCTCTGAAAGCCGCCGGATACTATTTCCTGCATCCGGGCATGCCGGTCACGCTGTTCCTGACCGCTTCGCTGGTCATCTTCTTTTTCGCCTACGCGCTTTTCCATGAGTTCATCTCCCCGTTCTGGTTCATTTTGGTCGGGGCGTTCATCCTGTATCTCATCGCCGTATATGTCCTGAACCTAGCGACCTGGATCAGGGACACGTTCGCCTTCGTCCGTTCCCACCCGACGCTGAAGTCGTATTTCGACAGTCCGGACGTGCGCGCCTCGGTCGGTCTCCACATCAGCCTCGGGATCGATATCGCCTATGCGGTCTTAAAGATCTTCTTCGCGGTCTATTACGAATCCTTGTGGCAAGGAGCCGTCGCCCTCTATTACGTCCTGCTCTCGTTCTGCCACTTCTACCTGACGCTGCAGTTCTGGAAGTTCCGTCCGCTCGATCCCCTCGTGCGCTCAGAAAAGGAAATCTCTTCCTACCGCTTCAGCGCCGTCTATCTTTTCGTCCTCGACGTCGCGGTCATGGCCTTCATCGTCCCTTCGATCATCCACGGGGACGCCGACGAAGCGCCGCTGTTCCTTCTGATCTTCAACGGGATCTACACCCTCTTCCACGTCGTCTCGACGGTCCTCATCTTTTTTAAATACCGGCGCGATTCCTCGTCGCTTTCCCACGCGACGCGCTGCCTCAACCTCGCCATCGCCCTCGTAACGATCTACTCGTTCCAGGCGTCCCTATTGAACTTCTTACTCACCCACGAGGGAACCAAGGACGCTTTAAGCAAGGAACTCCATATTGTTCTTAACAGCGTCACCGGCGGAATCGTCGCCATCTCGATCATAGGTCTTGCCGTCTACATGATGGTCGACGCCAGGAACCGCAGGCGTCTTCAGAAAGTCAGGGAAAAAGACCTGCACGACAATCTGAAGCGTTCGGTGCAGAACGGCGATTTACGCTTCTAGTAGAATCATTGATCTGTAAATATTCCGTTGATTCCGAATTAATTTCTTAAGAACGACAGGTTCAGATCCGCGAAATCCTGCCGGATTTTTTCGGCATCCTTCTTCACTTCGTCGGATTCGGATTCGTCTTTTAAGATCATCATGTCCAAGCCGGAAAGGGCGGACTGGAAATCCAGGTAACGTTCCGGTTCCGGATTCAGGGTCTGTTCGGAAAGCCTCGAAAGTTCCCGCGTGATTCCGTCGAGATAGTAATTCTTTTCCGTCTCTTCCATCGTCTCGGCCTCGAGCAGCAGGTCGAGATAGAAAGACGCCGGGGAGCAGAACTTGTTCTTCGCGTACGTCAGATCTTCCTTCTTGCTGCGGATCGTGCCGTTGAAGGTCGTCCTGTCCCTCGCGGACGAAAGGTAATCCCCGATTTCCGGGTGGTCCTTCTTATCGAGCACGGCTTCTAAAAGGGCGGTGTACGAGCCGGCTTTCGCTAAGGCGTCCTTAAAATACGGGTTATCGGAAGATTTCAAAGGGTCCTTATGCAGATACGAGCGGCAGTAGAATTCGAGCGGACGGACCGGGGCGGAGGCTTCTTTGGCGTTCTGTTCGGGATCGATCTTCGGAAGCTTCTGCAAAAGGAGGCCATAATTCGCTAAGCAGCGCGCCTCGCGCTCCATGCGTTTCCGTTCCTCGTCCAGATTCAAGGCGTCGACGTTCCCGCTTTGGGCGTCGATGAAAACGAAATGGATGTGGTACGTCTGTTTTACGGCCGGAAGCTGTCCGAGCATCTCGTTCTTGAGGCTCCTCATGCCGGTAAACGTGGTCGAAAGGCGCGGGTTTCTCTGGGTCGAATCGTTCAGATAGAAGACCTCGACGAGCTCGAGCGCGTCCGTGTCTTCCTTCCTGTTCAGTTTCGAAAGCAGGGAGGCTTGGAGCAGGAAGCCGAGATCCTTGGAATTCAAATCGTTTTCGGAAGAAAGGAGCGGAAGAAGCCCCTTCTTTTCTTCTTCGGAGAGATTCATAGGAGCGCGTTTGTCGTACGGGTTGTTCCGGCTCATAAAAAAGACCGTGCTCTTGGTGACATCGTCCTTGCCGAGTACTTCCGGTAAGAAAAGATGGGAATACGGGACGAACTCCGTAGCGTCCTTGTCAAAAGAAGTCCCTTCCTTCAAAAGGGACGAAACCGCATTCAGATCCTTCTTAGAAGGGTCTTCGAACTGGGCGTAATCGATCTTGACGTATTCCAGGCCGAGTTTCTTGAGGGCCGCGAAGAACTTGAGTCTCCGTTCCTTCTCCCTGAAGGTCTGTTCCAATCGTTCGAAGCTGGTCATTCCGTTCTGTTCTCTTGTCGCTCTATTTTAGTACGATTCGGAAGCGTTTTTAAAGGAGGGCCTCCGCTCTTTTCTGCTATACTCCTTAGTTGTATAAGGAGAGGCGGACATGAAGCTATACGTCGTAAGGCACGGCCAGACCGACTGGAACAAGAACAACATCATCCAGGGACGGACGGACATTCCTCTGAACAGGGAAGGAATGAAAGAAGCGGAGGAACTCGGGGAAAATCTGAAGGACGTCCCCTTCGACATCGCCTACGTCTCTCCGCTCACCCGCGCCAAGCAGACCGCCCGGGCCGTGCTGATTTACCATCCAGAAACGAAAGTCATCTACGACGAACGTCTCGTCGAGATGTGCTACGGCGAGCAGGAAGGAACGACCCGTCTCGGGACGGAGTACGAGAAGATGAAGGAACGCGTCGTCTACCGCCACCCGAAAGGCGAGAGCTACTTCGACGTCGCCGCGCGGATTTATCCGTTCTTGAAGGAAACCCTTACCGAAAACCTCGACAAGAAGTATGTCCTCTTCGTCTGCCACGGGCGTCTGATGGCCTTCATCGACTCCTATTTCCGCGACATGACCAACGAGGAATTTTTCCGCTGGAACCCGCCGAACGGCAAAGCGAGAATCTACGAAGTGACCGCGGATTCGATCCACTAGCTTCCCCTTTCCGGGAAGCTTTTTCATTTCCTGAAGAAAAGGATTTATACTAGTGACAAGATTCCATTCATTTTTGTTCAAAGGAAAGGATTGCGCCATGAAAAACAAAAGCGGATTCGGACTCCGGATGTGGCTGAGTGTCATCCTCGTCGGACTGGCCGGCCAGTTCGCCTGGTCGCTCGAGAACATGTACCTCAACACGTACATCACCTACCTCAATTTCACCGATCCGAGCGGACAAGGATTCCATTATTCTTCCTACATCGCCATCACGACCGCGGCGAGCGCCGCCGTGGCGACTTTGACGACCGTCTTCATGGGCGCCTTGACCGACAAGGTCGGGAAAAGGAAGCTGTTCATCTCCGTCGGTTATGTCCTCTGGGGCGTCTGCACCATGGCGTTCGGCCTCTGCGCGGTGAACGAGAGCAGTCCAATCATCAAAATCGGTCTCGCCTCCGCCCAGGCGGCTATCTTAGTCATAGTGCTCGACTGCGTCATGACCTTCTTCGGATCGACGTCGAACGACGCGGCGTTTTCGGCCTATGTCACCGCGAATACGGACGAAAGCAATCGCGGAAAAGTCGAAGGAGTGCTTCAGATCCTGTCTCTGATCTCGATGCTCGTCATCTTCGTCGGGTTCAATCCTTTGACGACCGAGGACGCCAACGGCGAATACCACTGGGACCTGTTCTTCTACCTCTTGGGCGGAATCGTCCTACTGACCGGGATCGTCTCGTTCTTCCTCATTCCGAAAGAGAAGGAGAATTCCTCCAAAGGAAGGACGTACTTATCCGTTCTCTCCTCCGGCTTCCGTCCTTCGACCGTGAAGGCCCATCCGACGCTGTACTTCCTGTTCTTGATCTATCTTGTCTTCGCCAGCGCGAACCAGATCTTCTTCCCGTACCTTTTGGTCTATATCGAAAGGACTTGCGAAATCAGCAACGTCTCCTCGTCCTTCCTCACTCCTTTTGCCCTCGTGATGGCCGTCGCCCTCTTAGGAGGGTCGGTCCTCTCAGTCCTTCTCGGGAACCTCGGGGACAGATTTGGGAAGGATAAGCTGATCCTACCGAGCCTCGGAATCATGTTCGCCGGGACGTTCCTTCTCTTCTTCGTCCCTAGGATTGGAAACGAGACCGTGAGGACCGTCTACGCGGCCATTTCCGGCCTCATCATGATCACGGGCTTCGTCGGGGTTCCGACGATCGTGAACGCCCTGATCCGCGAACAGATTCCCAAGGGCGAAGAAGGAACGTTCATGGGCGTACGAATGCTCTTCGTGGTCGCCCTTCCGATGCTGATTGGCCCGTTCATCGGCGACGCGCTCAACAGCACGACCGGAAGGATGTACAAGTCTTCCTTCGGCGTGGAAAGCGCCCTCCCTTCCCCGTACGCCTACCTCGTGAGCGCCTTTGTCCTCTTGCTCGCCTTGATTCCGTGTTTCTGCTACTTCCGTTCGAGAAAGGAGACGGTCCGTGCAACAGAAAAATAAAGGGTATCTCTACCGGAAAGACTATAAGCCGGATCTGACGAGAATTCCCCTGAGCGAATATCCGAGGCCTCATCTTAAAAGGGATTCCTACCTCTCTCTCAACGGGGCGTACGCTTTCGCCGTGAGCAAGGAAGAGGATGTCAGGGATTATCCCGAACAGATTCTCGTCCCGTACGCGCCCGAATCCCCCGAAAGCGGGATCAACCACCTGATAGAGCCGGACGAGTACCTTTTCTATAAGAAGAACGTCGTCCTTCCGGAAGGATTCGTCAAGGAAGGAACCCGTCTTCTCCTGCATTTCGGCGGTGTCGATCAGATCTGCGACATCTGGATTGACGGGAAACCCGTCTTTCACCACGAAGGCGGATATACGCCTTTCGAAATTCCGCTCGATCCGCCCTTGAAATCTTCTTTCGAACTGAAGATCCGGGTCAAGGATGTGACGGATCAGTCCTATTTTTTGCGCGGGAAGCAGACTCTTTCGCCGAACGGCTGGTTCTATTCCTCCTCTTCGGGCATCTATAAGTCCGTCTGGCTCGAGGCCGTCCCGGACAATTACATCCGCGACGTCGTGTACCGCCCCGATTACGATCGGAAATCCGTCCGGGTCTATGTCGAAACGGAAAAGCCGTGCCGGGTTTCGTTCTCCGTGCACGGGATTCAGAAGGAATTTCAGTCGAATTCTTGGGGAACAATCGATTTAAAGGACGACTTCCGTCCCTGGTTCGATAAGGATCCGTACCTCTACGAGGGCGTGAGGATCAGGACGGAGAACGACGCCGTCTCTTCTTTCTTCGCCGTCCGCAAGATTGAGATCCGGAAAGGAAACGACGGGAAAAAGCACCTCTATCTGAACGGGAAGAAGATCTTCTTATTAGGTCTACTCGACCAGGGATATTACTATCTCGGGAATCTGACGCCTGTAAGTTATCAAGACTACGAGGACGATATATGGAGGGCGAAGGAAGCGCATTATAACTGCCTCAGGGTCCATATCGCCTACGAGGAGGAAGTCTTCTATTACCTCGCCTCGAAAGCGGGCATATTCCTCATTCAGGACTTCGTCAACGGTGGGGAATCCTATTCTCTGTTCTGGACGATTGCCCCGCGCATCCTGACGTTCATGAAGGAACCGTTCCTCAAGGATTCGCACATGCACCGGACCGAACAGAAGGGAAAGGACGAGTATTTCGAATCCGTTCGGGTCAATAAGAAGGTCTTCGACCACTATCCGTGCGTTCTGATCTACACGCTTTTCAACGAAGGCTGGGGAGAGTTCTCGCCTTCGGAAATCTATCACGCGATGAAAAAAGAAGATCCGGATCATCTTTTTGACACGGCCTCGGGCTGGTACGACGCGGATTCGGATTTCTTCTCGATCCACACGTACACGTTCATCAATCTGCCGCGAAAAGACAAAAAGGACCGCGCGTACATCATCAGCGAGTGCGGAGGAATCGGATGGAAGAATCCGGACCATTCCGAATTCGAGGATTTCTTCGGGCATCAGAAAGCAAAGAGAGCCGAAGAAGTAAAGGAAAAATACAAGAAAGTCCTGGCGCAGTGCGCGTCCCAGATCGAAAAGCGGGGTCTCAACGGAATCGTCTATACCCAGTTGGCCGACTGCGAGCACGAGTACAACGGAATCTGGACGTTCGACAGGAAGGTCCAGAAGGTCGGGAACGATTTTCTGGTCCCTCTCCACGACGAAATAATCGCCCGAGGCGAAAAAGAAGAACCACTGAGCGAAAAAGAAGAAAGGAAATAGGTTTTCGCCCACGCGCACGTGGTATATTTTTAACGTCTTTCCGTATTTGCTAAAGAAGGTATTGTTATGTTGGAAAAAACAAGTCAGGCCTACGCCCACCACAAGGCCGCTCTGATCCTCGGTCCGCTGAACAAGATGATCGAGGCGGTGTTCGACCTTTTCATCCCGTTAGTCATGAAAGCCGTCCTCGACCTCAGTTTCGGGACGAGCCGCGACGTCATCACGGATTCGGTCGGTTCGATCATCCGCGCTTTCGGGAACTGGGTCCCGGACAACCCGACGCTGAACTATTCCCTGATCGGCGGGGTGATGATTATCATCCTGTCCGTGGTCGGGTTCGGGGCGACCATGCTGACGCAGTACATCGCCGCGCGCACCGCGGTCGCCGTCGGGACGGAAGTTCGCGACTCCCTGTACGAAAAGATCCTGAAGATGGCGGCCAAGGACCGCGCGCACTTCGGGAATTCGAAGCTGCTGACCATCCTGAACTCTGACTCCTACCAGGTCCAGCAGGGCGTTCTGATCTTCATCCGGCTCATCGTCCGCGCCCCGTTCGTCATTTTGGGGGCGCTCGTCATCTCGTTCGTCCTCGACTGGCAGATTGGGCTGATCTTCACGGCGATGATCCCGCTGATCCTCGTCGTGATCTTCGCCGTGATGGGGAAGGCCTCGAAGGAATATCTGAAGATCCAGACCAAGCTCGACCGCCTTTCCGACGAAGCGAGCGACACGCTCGAAGGCGTCAAGGTCATCAAGGCGTTCCACCGCGAGGAATTCGAGAACGCCCGGTTCGCCGACGCGACTTCTTCCTACGAAAAGGCCTCGATTCGGGTTCAGAAGCTGAACGCTCTGATCAATCCTCTGACCTTCGGCATCATCGCCCTGGCCACGCTGGCTACGGTTTTGGTAGGCGGATTCGACCTCTCGAACGGGACCGAATTCATGGGCGCTCCTCTGCTCCCTTCGACGATCATCACGGAAATCTCGTATCTGACGCAGATCTTCACGACGCTGGTGCAGCTGACGAACGTCGTCATGATTCTGACCAAGGCGAACGTCTCGCGCCACCGCGTCGACGAGGTTCTGACGTATCCTCTGACTCTGACCGACGACAAAGCTAATGAAAAGAAGATCGACACGGATGTCCTCTTCGATTTCGAGCACGTCTACCTCGGTTACAAGGAAGAAGGAAACGAGGCCCTGAAGGACATCTCCTTCACCTTGAAAAAAGGCGGAACGCTCGGCGTCATCGGCGGAACCGGCTCGGGCAAATCGACCCTGATCTATCTGATGGAGCGTTTCTACGAGGCGAGCAAAGGAGAAATCCTCTTCTCCGGCAAGCCAATCGAAGAGACGTCCTTGGAAGAATTGCGCAACGCCATCGGGTACGTCCCGCAGAAGGCCGTCCTGTTCAAAGGGACGATCCGCTCGAATTTCCTCATGGCAGATCCTTCCGCCACCGACGAACGGATGGTACAGGCTTTGAAGGATTCCTGCGCGTACGAGTTCGTATCGAAATATCCGGATTTCCTCGACCACGAAGTCGAAGAAGGCGGGAAGAACTTCTCGGGCGGACAGCGCCAGAGACTGACGATCGCCCGCGCCCTAATCAAGGACCATCCGGTCCTGATCCTGGACGATTCGACTTCCGCTTTGGACTTATTGACCGATAAGACGGTCCGCACGAACCTGGCCGAACATTACCCGTCCGTCGCCAAGGTCATCGTGTCGCAGCGCGTCTCCACGGTCGCCGACGCGGACGAGATCCTGGTCCTCGACGGAGGCAAACTCATCGGCAAAGGGAAGCACGAAGAACTCCTGAAGACCTGCCCGGTCTATAAGGAAACGTACCTCTCGCAGGTACGGAAGGAGGACTGAGCCATGAACAGCATGAAAGATTCCAAGCGTTTTTTCCTCTATCTGAGCCGGCAGAAGAAGCTCGTCGCGCTCATCGCCGTCAGCGCCCTGATTTTCATCGTCGCGCGCCTCTTGCAGCCTTTCCTGCTCGGAAAGGCGCTCGACGCGTTCGGCTACGTCGGGGAGAGCGGGAAGTTCGTCTCAGACATCCGGGCGAATCAGGTCGCCCTCTATCTCTCGGTCGGACTCGCGCTGTCGTTAGCCGGATCGGTGGCGGATTTCTTCTTCGAATATCTCGCGGGCGTCTTGTCCCAGCACATCATCAAGGAAGTGAGGGATGACGTCTATAAGAAGTTCAACTCGGTCTCGGTCCAGACGATCTTCGCGGAGACACACGGGAACCTTGTCCAGCTCGAGATCGGGGATATCGAGAACGTCGCCAACGGCATCTTCTCGGTCTTCAAGTCCTTCGTCGAGGGCGTGCTCTCCATCGCCGTGACGATCGTCCTCATGCTCGCGACGAACTGGATTTTGGGACTCGCGGTCATCCTGCTTTCCCCGCTTTCGCTCATCGTCTCGAAGTTCGTCGCCCAGTTCTCGCACCGCTATTTCAAGAAGCAGGCGAAGCTGCAGTCGCAGCTGAACGCTCTGTCTCTAGAAGCCATCCAAAACGCGGACACCCTGCAGTCTTTAAACGCCCAGAAGGAAAACCTGAGGAAATTCAAGGAAGAAGACGAGGAATTAAGGAAACAGGGCAAGATTGCCCAGTTCTCCGCTTCCTGGGTCAATCCGAGCACGCGTTTAGTCAACAACATCATCTACGCGGTCATCGGCATCGCCGGCATCATCATGATCGGCTACACCGCCTCCTATCCGATCCTCGCCATGAGCATCGGGAAGCTCTCTTCTTTCTTAAGCTACACGACCGAATACACCAAGCCGTTCAACGAGATTTCCTCGGTCTTGAGCGAATTCGAAACGGCCCAGTTCTCCTTCAAGCGCATCAGCGCCTTCTTAAATAAGGAAGACGATATCGACAACGGCACGAAGGAAGACACCGGAAAGCTCCAGAGCATCGTCTTCAAGGACATGTACTTCTCGTACGAACCGGATCAGAAACTCATCGAGAACTTCAACGAAGAGATCAGGCGCGGCGAGAAAGTCGCCATCGTCGGACCGACCGGAGCCGGCAAATCGACCCTGATCAACGTCCTGATGCGTTTCTACGATCCGACCGGAGGCGAAGTCCTCTATAACGGAGTCAGAGGGACGGATTACACCAAGGCGGCCATCCGCAGGAACTTCGGCATGGTCCTGCAGGAGACGTGGATCTTCAGCGGAACCATCATGGACAATGTCCGTTACGCCAAGCCGGACGCGACCGACGAGGAAGTCAAAGCGGTTTGCAGGAAGGCCCACGCGGACACGTTCATCCAGACGCTCCCGGACGGATACAACACCTACATCACCGCCAAGGAAGGACTCTCCGAAGGCGAACGGCAGATGCTGACCATCGCCCGCGTCATGCTGCTCGAGCCGGACGTCGTCATCCTCGACGAAGCGACCTCGAACGTCGATACGCGCACGGAAATGCTGATCACCGACGCCTTCGACAAGATGATGGATGGACGCACGTCAATCGTCATTGCCCACCGTCTCTCGACCATCCGCAAGGCCGATCTGATCCTCGTCCTCAAGGACGGGCACGTCATCGAGACCGGGAACCACGATTCCCTGATGAAGAAGAGAGGGTTCTACTATTCGATGTACGCTTCCCAGTTCCAGAAGGAAGAAAGCCGTTCATGACCGTATAAGCCGCCTATATCCGGATATACAAGAATCCGGAAAGAGGCGGCTTTTATCGTGTACGGAAGAGAAACTCCGAAGAATAAAACGCCTAAAAAGTCGTTTCAGGAAGGGTGGGAAGAGCCGTTAGTAACCGCACTGGGCAGGGCCTGTCCGGCCGGATAGGATGGATTTCCTTTTTCCGGGAATCCTGTCCAGAGGAACCGGCAGAGTCCTTCTTCCCGCCCTCTTCCTAAACGTTCTTTCATCATGAAATACTCCGTTGATCCGGCATTAAAAAACGCCCGGCCGCAGGACGCGGACGGACGTCTCTTTCACGCGGACGGAACCAGTTAGTCCCGCGCTTCTTCTTTCTTCGGTTCCTTCAGAATCAGGTTCATGAAGATTCCCAAGAGCATCGAAGTGGCGATCGAAGTGATCGAGACCGAACCGAAGTTCAGCGCGAGTCCGCCGATGCCGGAGACCAGGATGACCGAGGAGACGAAGATGTTCTTCGTCTTGGACATGTCGATGCGTTCGTTGATGAGCATCTTGACGCCCGAGGCGGCGATGAAGCCGTAGAGGATCAGGGAGACGCCGCCGGTGACGCAGGACGGAATCGTCATAGTCAGGCACATCAGAGGCTTGATGAAGCCGAGGAGGATCGCACCGCAGGCCGCGGCCAGGATGACCTTGGTCGAGGCGACCTTCGTGACCCCGACGACCGCGACGTTTTCGCCGTAGGTCGTGTTCGCCGCGCCGCAGAGGAGTCCCGAGATGGAAGTGGCGACGCCGTCGCCGATGAGCGTGCGGGTCAGGCCCGGATCCTTGAGAAGGTCGCGCTGCAAGATGCCGCTGAGGTTCTCGTGGTCACCGACGTGCTCGCAGATGGTGACCATCGCGACCGGGATGAAGAGCAGGGCGACGTTGCCTAGGTATTCGACCGAGAAAGCCTGAGTAGGCTGTAAGAAGATGAAGTGAGGATAATCGATGAACGACTGGACCGTGACCGGCGAGAACTCGTTGACGAGCGGGCTCCAGTCGACGACCAGGAAGTATTCGTTCCCGCAGCCGTAGTAACCGATGGCGGTGAAGAGAGCCGCCGTGGCGTATCCGGCGAGCATGCCGAGAACGAACGGAATCAGGGCGATTGTCTTCTTCCCGTAATGGGCGCAGAGGGCCGTGACCGTCATGGCGACAAGACCCGAGAGGATATCGATGAGGTTATAGCTTCCCGCGCTGGTCCCGCTAAGGTTTCCGACCGCGGAAGAAGCCAAGGACAGACCGATGACCATGATGACCGGTCCGACGACGATCGGAGGCAGGAGGCGGTTCAGCCAGTCGACCCCGAAGAAGTGGATGCATAAGGCGACGACGACGTAGACCAGTCCGACGAAGGCCATGCCGATCGGCAGGGACCATAAGTTCGGAAGCGTCTGGGTCTCGGTGACCCCCAAGGCGATCGCCGCGGACATCGGAGCGATGTAGGCGAACGAGGAGGCCAGGAAGACCGGACTCTTGAACTTCGTCATCAGCAGGTAGAAGATGGTGCCCACGCCCGCGGAGACGATGGTCGGCGCAATGAGGTCGTTGGCCAGGCTCTGCCCGTTGGCGGCGAGATAGGCGATGTAGGAAGTCGTTCCGGTCGCGCTCGTCACCGTCGTTCCCCCGAAGACGAGAAGCGGAACCGTGATGCAGGCGACGAACATCGCCAGGATGTGCTGGATGCTTAAGACGATCCAGGAAGAGACTTCCTTCGGATTCTGATCGACATCGAGGATCAATCCGTTGCTGTTGACCCTGCCTTCGGCTGTTTTCGAATTCATCTTGTTCCCCCTTTCTTGCCGCTTCCGCGCTTCCGCCCTTTTCCCTTTTTCCAAACTTTACGTTTTTAAAAAAAGAGACTTAGAAACCTAAGCCTCGGAAACTTCAGCGATGAATAACGAATGAGGAGCGAAACGGGAAGGAAAACGGGAAGAGACAAAAACGCCCATCTCTCTTTCTACCGATGCGCGTTTCATCTTCTTTGTGGTTTCCATTGCGTTCAACCCTTGATAAACTTTAGCAAAGCGGGATTGAAATGTAAAGGACAAAATTCGAAGAAACACGCCTGAAAATTTCCAAAAATGAAACGGGACGCTCTTTTCATTTCTAAAGAAATGAAGCGGATCCGATGGTTTTTGAAAAAGATTTTTTCTTCACGAACAGGCGGAAGACGTGAAACCCGAAACGAAAAAAAGATACAAAAAAAGTCCTGATGGAATCCATCAAGACACTTTTCCGTAATGGTGACCCATGCGGGATTCGGACCCACGAATGCATGCGTGAAAGGCATGTGAGTTAAGCCACTTCTCCAATGGGCCATCAATGGCGCCCAGTGTAGGGCTCGAACCTACGACCGATCGGTTAACAGCCGATAGCTCTACCGCTGAGCTAACTGGGCACATTCAACGGCTTGATTAATATAGCATACCCGCGCGGAAAGTTGCAAGATTTTCTTGCCGATTTTTCCTGTTTTTTTTCAAAGGTTTCCGAACGCCGAAATTCCCCGTTTTTCAAAGGGGAAATCAGCCTTCCGGCCGGTACGTGTACGTTCCGCTTTCGTCGGTGCGGACGTAGGGGATGCCGAGCTTCCTCAGCGTATCCATGGTCGCCTGATGCGGGTGGCCGTAAGAGTTCTTGTAGCCGCAGGAGATGACGGCGATCTTCGGAGAGACCTGCTTCAGGAATTCTTCGGAAGAGGAAGAGTCCGAACCGTGGTGACCTACTTTCAGAACGTCGCACCTAAGGCCGGGATCGTCGGCGATGATTTTCTTCTCGATTTCCTTAGGGGCGTCGCCCATGATCAGAAAGGACGTGTTCCTGACGGAGAAGGAATACACGGCGGAATTATAGTTTTCCTCCCTATCGTCCCCGCGGTAACGGTTCAGATCTTTGATGTAGAAAGGACCGACGTCGAGTCCTTCGATTTCCCCGCCCTTATAAACGTGCTTCACGGGGAAGTGCTTCGTCAAAGAATCCAAGGCCCCGCAGTGGTCGTAATCCCCATGGGTCGTTAAGACGTAATCGAGGGAATACACCTGCTTCGAACGCAAGAAAGGAATCAGGCAGCAGGTGGCCAGGTCGCAGTACTTCAGCCCGCCCGTATCGATGAGGACGGAGCAGTTCTTATCGAGCACGAGGGTCGAATCCCCCTGTCCCACGTCGATGAAGTCGACTTCGCTCGTACAGCGCTGAAAGGGAACGAAAAGCAGGAGGAGCGAGCAGGCGAAGAAAGCGGTCAGATATTTTTTTATCTTCGTTAGGCGCAGTTCCCCGCTTAAGACGATGAGCAGGACGAACCCGTCGAAAAGATACAGAAAATCCCAACTGAGTTCAGGGACTCCGAAAGCGAAATATTTCGTGTCCGCCTTCTTTAACAGATTCGCGACGCCGGAATTGAGGATTTCGTTGAACGGGACCGAGATTTTCCCCAGGAACGCGCTCAGATCGAGGAGGAAGAGGAAGCTGAAAAGAGGGGATACGAAGGAATTGACCAGGAGATGCAAAGGATTGTACGAATGGGCCGAGATCAGTTCGTACGGAAAGAAGAGCAGCAGGAAGGAAAAGGCGAAGACCGGTTTGGAACGGTTTTTCCTCTTCGGAAAGGAATTGCGCAGGAAATACGCGATGAAAAGGGGAGGATACGTGTAAAGGAACGAGGTGGAAAGAACCGAGAAAGGATAAAAAAGGAGGACGAGCATCCCGGTTAAGGAGAGACGTTCGGGGTATGTGAAAAGCGCCCTTTTCTCCCCGTCTTCGAAAAACGAGAGGACGAATAAGAACAGAACGCGCAGAGACGAAGGGGAGAAGCCCTGGAAAAAGGCATAGAGCAGAGGTATAGGAAGAAGGAGAATCCGGCTTTTGACGCGCCCTAATTTCGGCTCGAGGGACCGGTTCAGAAGATAGATCAGAGACGTCAGATGCAAAGCGGACGCGCGCAAGAACGTTACGATTCCGAGGCTTTGAAGGACATACGAAAGCCCGGCGTCCGTAACCGAATCCGCAAAGAGCATGGAACCGAGGAAGGCCTGAGCCGCTTCCGAATATGGGGAGAGGAGGGACTTCTTGAAATCCAAGAGGCGGAAAGGAAAAGCGAAGACCGTCCGGACGGAGGAGGGCGCGCACTGTTTGTAGCACCCGTACGATTTCAGATATTCCTTGAAATCGAAGCTCCCTTCGTAATGGGAAAAGCCGAGCTCTTCCGCCTTTCCTTTCAAAACGAGCAGGTCGAACTGGCCGTACGGGGAGTTCTTGTACGGAACGTAGAGGACTCCTTCCGAAGTGAAAAAGAGAAAGTAATTCCCTTTCGCTTTGACGACGATTCCGAAATATTCCCGCCCGGGCGCGATGTTCCCTTTCGGGAAAAACAGAGCGAACAGGAGCCCGAACAGAAAGAAAGCGGAGCAGAGCAGGAGTTCTTTCTTTTTTTTGCGGAGCAGCAGGACGGAAAGAAGAAGCGCGTCCGTTCCCAAAAGAACCAGGTTACGGATAAAGTCCGTCCCGAGCCTCAGCCCGGAAAAAAGGGAGAAGAAAAGCTCGGCGAAGATCATTGAAGACAGACGTGGTCGCGAATCTGCAGGTACGTCTTCTCCCCGATGCCGCTGACCTTCATGATGTCCTCGATGCAGGTGAACGGGCCGTTGGTCTGGCGGTAGCTGATCAGAGCCGAGGCCTGGGCGGAGTTGAGATACTGCACCAGTTCGTCCTTCGAAGCGGTATTAATGTTGATTTTCTTCAGGGTCGTGGTCTTGCAGGCTTCCTCGTCCTCGGAAAGGCGCGGGATGTAGAAGGAGGTATGGGAACCGATGGTCAGCGTCGGGGTGTACGAGTCCGGGTCGGCGGAGTCGGTGACTCCCCCGGCGAGGGAAATGAGGTCCGCCAGGGTCTTGTCCGAAGCGATGGAATAGGTCGAAGGATGCAGGACTTCCCCGCTGATCTCGACCTGGACGTCCCCGTCGTCCGTCCCGGCGGTCTCGGAGACGACGTAGGTAATCGAGGAAGGCTGATTGGAATTGGCGACCCGCTGCAGGACGAACAGCCCCGCGATGGTGACGACGACGGCGACGATTATGAGTTTGAACATACTGGTTTCCTCCCGTCAGCTATATGCTTCCTTCGGAAGGAAAATTCGGAGAGAGAACAAAAAGACCCCGCGCAGAGCGGTGTCTTTTGAACGTGCCTTAACGGGATTAACGGGTCGCGGAGATATTGAGGATCTTGACGCTGTACGGTTTAGCGACCTCGACAGTGACGACTTCGCCGACCTTGTGACCGATGAGAGCCTTGCCGATCGGGGACTTCTCGGAGATGATGCCCTTGTCCGGGTCGGTCGTGACCGAATCGCCGATCTGGTAGACCTTCTCGGTGTTGTCCTTCAAACGGAGGATCGTGACGAAGGCGTTCATCTCGACCTTCGAGGTGTCAATGGCGTCGGAGACGACTTCGGCGGTATTGATCTGGGAGCGGAGGGTGCCGATCAAAGCATCGTTCTCGCGCTTCTTGTCCATGGCCGCGGAATAGTCGGCGTTTTCGCTCAAATCGCCCTGTTTTCGAGCTTCTTCGATTTCGACGATGATCTCCTTGTCGAGCGCTTCGGCTTTCTGAAGATCCGCCTTTAATTTTTCAAAACCTTCTCTGGTGATACGCATAGTGTTGGACTCCTTTTCGAGAGGAAGTTTCCTTTTTTCCTCCCGCATAATCGCTTTATTAAAATATCGCAGTTCCCTCCGATTTTCAAGCAACAAATTCCCCGTTCGGGAAGGGGAGAGGAAGAATTCCCGTTTTCCTCCTATCATCTCCTTCCGGAAAGCGCCCCGGAGCGGGGATTTATGATAGAATAGAAACGTTAATTGCCGAACGAAAGGAAAAAATGAGCCATGCTGGAAAAAGAACTCCGAAAGGAACTGGATTACGTGAATAAGACCATTAGCCGGCACGAGATGTATTCGCATGCCGGCGCCGTCATCGGTTTCGATTTAGAGACCGTCTGCCCGGAAAAAGGGCTGGCCGACCAGAGCGCGCTGAACGATTTTCTGGCCGACAAGGACTACCGACTCCTCAACGGGAAGAAGTTCGTATCGGCCTACGAGGACCTCTACGCGCACCTAGGCGAACTCGGCGAATTGGACAAGGTTTTAATTTCCGCTTTGCACCGCCAGCACAGCGAGACGAAGAACATCCCGCCCGAACTCCAGAAGAAGTTCAACGAAGCCTTCTCGAAATCCTACATGGACTGGCTGAACGCCAAGAAGAAGAGCGACTTCTCGCTCTTCAGGGATTCCCTCGAGAAAGTGCGCGAAATCAATCTGAAGCAGATCGAGCTGAACTCGGAACGCCTCCCCGTCCCCTACGACAACCTGCTGAACCGCTACGAACGCGGGATGACGACCGCGGACCTCGACGCGGTGTTCTCCCGCTGCAAGGAACGCCTAATTCCGCTTTTAAAGAAGATCGTCGCCTCGAAGAAGAACATCCGGAAGGATTTCCTCTCCGTCCGCGTGAAAAACGAGGAACAGAGGGAGATGACCGATTACCTGCTCGACGTCATCGGCTTCGACAAGACGCGCGGAAGCTGGGCGCTGACCGAGCACCCGTTCACGAACGGGCTTTATAAAGACGACGCGCGCATCACGACGCACTTCTATCCGAACATGTTCTATTCGTCGATGTTCTCGGTGATCCACGAAGGCGGGCACGCCCTGTTCGAGCAGAACCAGCCGAGGGAAAACTACGTCCACCACATCCAGACGGAGATGACCATGGGCATGCACGAATCGGTCTCGCGCTTCTACGAGAACCGCATCGGACGCTCGAAGGAATTCATCCATCTGATTTATCCGAAGACGCTGGAGATCTTCCCGGAGCTGAACGGAGTGAGCGAAAAGCAACTCTACGAAGGAATGAACATTGTCACGCCTTCTTTAATCCGGACGGAAGCCGATGAATTCACGTACACGTTCCACATCATCATCCGTTACGAAATCGAGAAGGAACTGGTCAATAACCGCCTCCCGGTCGATCGGGTGAAGGAGCTCTGGAACGCCAAATACAAGGAATACCTCGGCATCGAGCCGGACAACGACCGCGACGGCGTGCTGCAGGACATCCACTGGGCGAGCGGATTCGGGTACTTCCCGACGTACGCGCTCGGGAACATGTACAACGCCATGTACTTCAACACGATGAAGAAGGCCCTTCCGGTCGCCGAGCTCGTCGAAAAGGGCGATTTCAAGACGATCGACGGCTGGATGAAGGATCACGTCTTCCTCAAGGCGAACCGGCTCGACGCGAAGAGCTGGATCAGGGACATCACCGGCAGGGATTTCACCCCGGACGATTTCCTCGATTACCTGGAAGAGAAATACACGGAACTGTACGAACTGGATTAAAGAAAGGAATATATAACTATGGAATTCAAGAACTTCAGCGATCTCAAGGTCGAAAAGCCGGATTTGAACGCCATCCGTTCCGAAGGCGAAAAACTGTGCGCGAGGCTGAAGAACGCCTCTGACGCCAACGAAGCGATTGAAACGATTCTTGACGAGTTCAGACTCGACGATGGAGTGAGCTCGAATTACACGATCGTCTCGATCCGCAACTCCTGCGACATCCGCGACCCGTACTACAAGGATCTGATGGACTACTACGACGAGAACCTCCCGTCGATTCAGAAAATCTTCAACGCTTTCGAAAAGGAAGTCTACGCCTCGAAATACCGGAAAGAAATCGAGGAGCGCTTTGGAAAGCAATACATCACGAAGATCGAAATGAGCCTGAAGACCTTCAAGCCGGAAATCATGGGCGACCTCGTCGAGGAGAACAAGCTCGTTTCCGAGTACAATTCCCTGATGGGACAGGCCAAAGGCGTCTATAAGGGAGAGGAAATCCCGATCACGAAGTTCGACGCCCTAATGGATTCGCCCAACCGGGAAGTCCGCAAGGAAGCCTCGGCGGCGTACTGGGGATTCTTCGAAAAGAACGAGGAAAAACTCGCTTCGATCTATTCCCGCCTCGTCGAAGTGCGCACGAGGATGGCGAAGAAGCTCGGGTTCGAGAACTATCTCCCGCTCGGCTATCTGAGGATGGGCCGTTCGGATTACGGCCCTGAAGAAGTCCGTAAATACCGGAAGAAGGTTCTCGAGGAAATCGTCCCGCTCGACAACGGGCTCTACGCGGATCAGATGAAGCGCATCGGCATCTCCGACCCGAAGTACTACGATTACCGTTACAAGTTCCTCTCGGGGAACCCGAAGCCGCACGGAACGCCCGAAGAGCTCGTCGAAGCCGCCAAGAAGATGTATGCCGAGATGAACCCTGTCGCCTCGAAGTATTTCGACTTCATGGCGGACCACGGGCTGATGGACCTGGTCGCCCGCGACGGGAAGATTCCGGGCGGATACATGACCTACATCCCTTCGATCCGTTCGTCGTTCATCTTCTCGAACTTCAACGGCTCGGACGGGGACGTCGACGTGCTCACGCACGAATTCGGCCATTCCCTGCAAGGCTTCCTAAGCGCGGACATCGAAGTCCCGTCCCTGCGTTCGCCGGGAGCTGAATGCTGCGAGATCCATTCGATGAGCATGGAATTCCTGACGTACCCGTACATGGAGCTCTTCTTCAAGGAAGACGCGGACAAGTACCGTTACCAGCATCTGGCCGACGGGCTCGAGTTCATCCCTTACGGCGTCACGGTCGACGCGTTCCAGGATTTCGTCTACACCCATCCGGAAGCGACCCACGAAGAAAGGAAGGCCGAATGGAGGAGGCTCGAGAAACTCTTCACCCCGCACAAGAAGTTCGGGGAGGACAACCCGTTCCTCGAATCCGGCGGCTGGTGGATGCGCCAGCTCCACATCTTCGTCGATCCGCTCTATTACATCGATTACACCATCGCGCAGATCGGCGCGTTCGAGTTCTTCGTCTCGTCTCTGACCGATCCGAAAGCCACGTTCGAAAAGTATCTGAACTACGACCGCCTCGGCGGGAAGTACCCGTACAAGGAGCTGCTGAAGAAAGCCGGCATCTCCGACCCGATGGAAGAAAAGACCATCCCCGAACTGATCCCGCACCTGACCGCCTATCTCGCCCGGTTCGACACGGAAAAACTCTAAAAGATTCGCACCCTTTCCCAAGTCCGGTCCTTTCCGGCCGGTCTTTTTTCCGAGTGGTTTCTCTGCTATAGTAGGAACGTTATGAAACAGTATTCCACCCTGATTTTCGATTTTAACGGCACGCTCGTGGACGACCTCGATCTCTGCCTCGACATCCTGAACCGGATGCTCATCTCCAACGGACACGAACCGGTCACCAAGCAGCAGTACCTCGACGTCTTCAACTTTCCCATCAGGGACTATTACGCCGCGGTCGGGTTCGATCTCGAGGGCAAGGAACCCTTCGAAGAACTCGCCAAGGTCTTCGACGCGGAATACCGCGCCCAGTTCCCTTCTCTTTCCCTCTTCGGGGACGTGATGAAGGTCCTCTCGCGCTTTGAGAAAAAATACCGCCTGATGATCTTAAGCGCCACCAAGCAGAAAGAGCTCGAGAATCAGGTCCGTTTCCTCGGGATCGACAAGTATTTCTCCGCCCTCATCGGGATCAAGGACATCTACGCCTTCTCGAAAGTGAGCGCGGGACAGAACTATTTCGACAAGCACCCGGAGCTCAAACAGGAACAGGTCCTATTCATCGGGGACACCCTGCACGACGCCGAAGTCGCAAAGGCCCTGCACGGGGACTGCGTCCTCGTCGCCCGCGGCTACCAGAGCCGGAAAAGACTCGAAAAAGCCGCGCCGGTCGTCGACACGCTCGAAGACCTGATTCCCCTATTGGGTTAAGCCCTTTTCTTCAGACAGATCTCGAAGATCTTGAACTGACCCTGAAAACCTTCCAAACAGAGCACGGAAGGTTTTTCTTTTCCGAACGAAAGGCGGACGGGCTCTCCTAGGACCGCTTCCTCAAGGAACACGATCCTGAAGGACTCCATGTCCTTCAGGGATCCGCTCTCTTCCTGGAAGACGTCCTCGAACCAGTCGGCGTAGCGGTAATTGGTCATGTGCCCATTCAGATCGAGGTCCGAATAGCGCACGGTCCTCGTCTCCTCCTGCGTTTTTTCCATATTCCTCGGGAACGCGAAATCGGAGAGATCCCAGTGATAATCCGACGCCTTTTTAGCTGGATGGATGCGGATACCGTACGCTGTCGGATCGATCGATCTTCTCGTCTCCGCGTCGATCAGGCACCATAAGGCCGTGCCGGAAGCGATGATTCGGCCGTCCTTTCCGTAGAGGACGTATGCGCGCGGGAAAAAGCGGCGCATCCTCGGCAGGGCGAACGTTTCCAGAACGCCCGCATCGTCGTATTTCGGGTACGATTCGAAGCGGAAGCTCATGGCCGAAATGACCCAGAGCAGCCCCCGTTCGAGAGTCCTGTCCTTCGTCAGTCCTCCGCGGATCACGTCCGCGATGGAAATTTCCTCGACCGCCTTGAAGAAGGAAGAGAGCTTCCATTCCTTCGAAGCGGAGCAGTCCGACGCGGCGACGGTGAATTTCTTCTGCAGCATGTTTTCCAATCCTTCCTTTTTCCGTTTCTAGTTTAGCCTTTTTCAAAGGGTATCTGTTAGTTGAAAGGGAACAGAAAAGGGGCTGTTACGAAATCAACTCTTCGGAAGTAGTATCTGATAGAGGCAAAAAGAAGTAAAAGAAGCCAAAAAATGGCCCAGGGAGTCTAACCCTGAGCCGTTTTTGGTAGAATACCTTTGTTCACGAGGTATCACCATGGCTTA
>Ga0256406_1003017_pt1 | contig 22046 bp, 24 predicted proteins | sample RumenRJG_03DNA_FD_185986 | JGI IMG/M metagenome (GOLD analysis project Ga0256406, IMG submission 185986) | Bovine rumen microbial communities from Lethbridge, Alberta, Canada - RJG_03 | ecosystem: Host-associated > Mammals > Digestive system > Stomach > Rumen | place: Canada: Alberta | collected... | reverse complement strand
CATGCTCCCTGCCAAGAAGATGGTCTTTTTAGCTACTAAAACATCATGTGATTGGCGAGCCTGCTGTCGGTTCGCTCTTTTTTGTATGCCTATATTATACAGATTTTTGGGCTTTTCGTCAATCACGCAAAAAGCCGCCCCCAGATGAGACGGCCTCCGACTAGAAAAAAGACTCGCAATAAACTATCGACTCGCGTTTGAACTATAAAACTAGCGTTGCCTACATTGTATCAGTGTCGAGCTGCTTTGTCAAGCTCTCTCATTTCTGCTCGAACGTGATGCCCGTAAAACCATCACGAATCAGCGAGAACTTAATGGGAAGACCGAGCTCCTTGCACGCAAGGAAACGGTACATACCATCGATAATCACCATGTGATCATCCACGAGGATGGGCACCTGGAGCCCTTCATTCTTGATGGACTCTGTGACTTCCTTGAGATGTGCCCCATCTGCCTCGAAGTTCTTCTGCATCGTGAGGAACATTCCATAGTTTTTTGTTTCCTGAATCATGTCCATTTGTTTTTTTGTCTCCTGTCTCAGCTTGCTTTGTTCTGGATATCTGCAAGGTCCATTACCTTTGTATTGCTGCCGAGGATGGCGCGAAAGAGGTCTGCATCTAAGGAATGCACCTTGCGCACGGGCTTGGCGTACTTGGTCTGCTGTTTCGGCTTGCCGGACTTCTTCGCGGCTTTTTCTGCTGCCTTCGCTTTCTGGCGCTTTGCCGCGCCCTTCTTCTTCGACTGATCCACTTCCTGCTTGTAGAGCTGGACGAAGTACTGGCAGTCTCCGAGGTACTTGTTGTTCGTCTCTTCGAACCAGCTGAGCCAATCGAGGACACGCGCATATCCTTTTGCATGCCAGATATCCTTCGTGACACGCTTGCAGAGACGGTCGAGATTGACCTTGTCCTCATGATGGGCGCACCAGAGGATGGCGCAGCTGAACGCGCGCTTCGAACCCGGAACGATGCTCATGATCTTCCGGAACTTTGCAAGATATTTGAGAGCTTCCTTTCCGGCCGCGAGCTCTTCTGCCGTGATCTCGACCTTGCCGGCACGGATGTACTGCGACGGAAAGCTGTTGCCGCAATAGGCATAGAGCAGCGTACGGTACGGCACGTCAGGATACTTCTCCTTGCTCTTCTCGAGCGCCTTGTAGCTCTTCGAGCCGCCCGCCGCATAATTGTGGATCCAGTCCTTCTCGCCCCACTTGGCCTGAAGTGTGTTGAGGCGGCCGACATCGTTCACATCCATGCCGTTTGTCATATAGTAGAGCACGGGGTAGCCGATGGCGGAGAGCGCTGCCAGGCGATGCTGGCCGTCGATGATGTCCATATGCTCGTTGACGATGACGGGGATCTGCTGGCCGTGCTCCTTGATATCCTCTGCAAGCTGCTTCACATGTGCTTTGCTGATGATGCGGTTGCGGTCGAGGATGTTGAACTTCGTGTAATCGTACTCGGCCTTGACCTTCGGTATGCTGTATGACTTCTTCTCCATGATAATTCCTTCCTGATTTTCCTGATATCAGTATTCTGTGGTGACGGTGTATTCCGAACCGTCTGTATCAACCGTGATCGTGCCGTTCTGTGCCGTCACAAAGACATCAGCGCCGATCTGCTGGTATTTCTGCAACGTCTCCTGATGCGGATGGCCGTAGTCGTTGTTGATGCCGCATGAGATGAGACATACATCCGGACGCACGGCTTTAAGATATGGCATCGTAGAGGATGTGCTGCTGCCATGGTGCGGAGACTTCAGAACATTACTCTCGACCGCATCCGCGCTGTAGTTCCGAAGGATGGATGCTTCCGTCTGTCGCTCCGCATCACCCGTGAAGAGCATTGTGAAATTGCCGTACACGAGCCGCCCGACAACGGACTCATTGTTCGGGTCATGCTTATAACTGCGTCCCTGGCCTGCCTGGACAGTTGCAGCTTCCGGGCTCAGCACTTCGAACACAGCGCCATCACCAAAGTCGAGGACATCGCCGGACGCAAGAGCATAATGCTCGATACCGTCTGCCTGCGCCTCTTTCATGTAGTTCCTGTACAGGCGGGAGGTCGAAGGCATACCGTTGTCATATATGGCGCCAATCGGATACCCATCACCAAACAGGACATCCATACCACCGATATGGTCGGCGTGGGGATGCGTCAGGATGACTTTGTCGAGTTTCTCGACGCCAGCTTTCTGGAGCTCGCTTTCGAGCTTGTCACGCTCGTCCACGTCGCTCGTGTCAATGAGGACTGTCTGCTCTGCCGTGCGGACCAGGATGGAGTCGCCCTGCCCGACGTTGAGCATCTTGATCTCCACCTGGTCCTGCGCAACTGCGTAGGAATCAGGCGATACATAGGCTGCACGTTCCCGTGCAGAAGACAGGCTGCAAGGCAGCAGGATCGCTGCCAGCAGCGCAAAGAACATACAGAATTTCTTGAGCTTCATTTTTTGATTTCTCCTTTTCCGTCAGAACGGCAGCATTGCATCGTCAAAGCTGAAGGTCGGCATGCCGCCCGCAGCACCAGCGACAATGTCATCCTCGCCGATGGCCTTCGGCGGCTCGATCTTGTTGACGATCAGCTTCTTGCCTTCTTTGTCCATCGTACCTTCGACATAATAGATGGAGCCTGCCTCGTAGTTCTCCAGGATGCGGGAGAACTTCGGATACTCACGCGGGAACACGAGGGCTTCCATGTCGTATGCCTCGTTCGTGACCGTAAGCATGGCCATCGTCTTCTTCGAGGACTTCGTGATATGCTTCTTGATGCCCTTGAACGTGCAGTTGCCTTTTAGGACTTCCCCTGCGAGTGCGCCCTTCCATGCCGGTTCGTATGTGATGGAACGGCCAAGCGTTTCAGCTTCCATATTCATGCAGTCGATTTTGTCCCATGTCAAGTCCTCAATGAGCTCTTCCTGCTGCGACTTCGTCCGCGTCTCGTTGCGGGCGGCCGTGAACTCGTTGAGGAGCTTCTTGCGATTGTGGTCCTCGAAGTCAAAGGCACCAGCCTTGATGAGGTTCTCGGCGATGCGCTTGTTGAAGGACTTGCCTGGCAAACGATCCATGGCATCTTTCACGGACGTATACGGAGCGTTGGCAATAATATCTGCAACATCCTTGACGCCCTTGATGGAGGCAAGACCATAAGCGATCGTGTGGTCGTCGACGGCCGTGAAGTCTTCTTTCGAGCGATTGACGTCAGGGACCGTGATCTTGAGATGAAGGTCTTCCGTAGCCTTCATGTACTTCTCCTTCTTCTCGTCCGTATCAGCGAGAATGGAGAGTACGGCAGCCATATACTGTGCCGGATAGTGAGATTTCATGTATGCCGTTAAAAGACATATATATCCGTATGAAAGGCTATGTCCAAGATTGAAGGAATAACTCGCGAACCCCTGGATGTCATGGAAGAACTTGTCGACTTCTTCTGCGTTATAACCAAGGGCAACAGCACCAGGAATTGGATTGCCGAAATGGCCAGTCTCATCATACCACGGGGCATCATCGTCATTCTCCCAACCTTCCGGCCCCTTGCCTGTCTTCATGCCCCAGATCATGCAGCGCCGGAGCATCGGGAGCATTTTAACCTTCTTCTTACCTAAGATTTTTCTCATAATCGAGTCGGACTGCCCCTGGTCGAAACCGCAGACTCGCATAGAGATTGCCATCAATTGCTCTTGATAGATTATGGTGCCGTAGGAGCGAGCAAGAATATCGTCAATGTTTGGGAGGTACTTGATTGCCTGAGACGGATCTTTTTTCCACTCAGAGTAGTTGCGATCAGTGCCTACCGACAACGGGCCAGGCCGGCCCACGGCGACTAGTGCAGAAAGGTCTTCGATGTTATCCGGCTGCATGTTCTTTACGAGCCCCTTCATCATGTTCGATTCGATCTGGAACATGCCTTCCGTCTTGCCGGAGCGGATCATGCTGAACGCTTTCTTGTCGTCCATCTTGACGTGGTCGTAGAGCCAGTTGAAGTCCTTGCCGAGTGTCGTCAGCGTGGCTTCGAGGACGTCCAGATTTTTCAAGCCCAAGATATCGTACTTACAATTTTGTTGTAGCGTATGCTAGTCCAGTCATTTCTGCTGGACTCTCATGGTTTCCCGTGAGTTCAGAGTACATCATTCGGCTTTGCAGCCTTACCGGGGTTCCGCCATGCAGTTGCCTGCATGGCGGTGGGATATTCCCATACTCGTTGAGGCGGAACTTATCGTGCCTGCTGATTGCCCATTTCATCACCGGAGCTCGGCCCACCGAGACGGTTCATGCTCATTGCTTTTCACCATTCGCATTTGCTATTAGCAGCTCTGCTGTAGGGGATGAGCCTTTAGGGGTTCCAGCATATAACCCGGTTTATCCATCACCTTTGTACGTTAATGATGCCAATAGATTCCAATTCAACACCGGTGAAGAGAGCGACAGTCTCGCCCCTTTTCGCGTCATAGCGCGTCGGGATGAGGCCGATAAGCGATTCCGGGCAAGCGATGATGCCAGATGCGTGTGTCGTCCACTGGCGGATGCTGCCCTCGAATTTGCGTGCCAGTCGGAAGAGTTCTTTATTCTCTTCCTCAAGCTGTTTGAATTCCGCGCTGTCCAGCTTGTCGAAAAGCGCAAAGTTCGCATTCGGATCATCGTTAGCGAGCGCTTGCAGTTTCTTGTTGATTTTGTCGACCGTGGAAAGCGGAATGTCAAGCACACGGGCGAAATCCTTGATGCCTGTATAGATGGAAAGTGATGTCCATGCACCGATGTGGCAGACGTGGTCTTTTCCGTACACGTCTTCCAGATGATGAATCATGAGCGGCCTGTGCTTCCAAGAAAAATCACAATCAACCTTTGGTACCCTCTCTTTCGAGATATTTACACTTGCTGCGTGCAAGCGGGAATAGACCATATCTTCGCCATGCCTTGCGGTTTAGGCTGCCCGATTTCGCCCTGGCGTATGCCAGAGCTACGTCCCCTTGGACTGGCCGTTGAACCTTCCCCTGTTCGGGGCTCGGATGCTGATGATCCAATCTCGCAAGTTTTTCAGGCGTTCACGAATGAGCTTGTTTCATCTCTGCGTTGTAGCCTTGCGAGCTCTCAGGATGTTCCAGCAGTTTCGGGCTCTTTAAGCTGCACGTTTCCATGCAGCACGACTGTGGAATCACGGCTTCATGCCGCAATCTTCCAATCTGGTGGAGAGTTTCGATCCATGGTCAGGAAGCGCGAAAACATGAGATCGTATTTGATGGGGTCGATGTTATGCGTGATACCAATGAGGAAAAGCACGAGACTCGCGGCAGCTGACCCACGGCCAGGCCCTGTCACACACCATGGATACCCTGTCTCCGGATTGATGGAGTTTGCCCAGTTGATGTATTCCTGGACACCGAGGAAGTAGTCGCTGTAGTGCTTCGTCGTAATGACGGCCATCTCGTCGACAACCTTCTGACGGTACTGTTCGTAGTCAATCGGCGTACCAGCCTTCTCCATCTTCTTGGCGTATTTGTTGAGGCCGTCCATGGCTTCTGCCATCAGCCACTCGTCAGAAGAAAAGCCTTCCGGAACGTTCTTGACTTTCGGATAGAGCGTCGTGGCGGAGCCGATGAGGATATCGTCATCGACGCGGGCGGCAAAGTTGGCCGTGTTCTCGATGGCCTCGACATAGAGCTGCTTGTAGGCGTCCGTATCCAGAGGATCCTCTTCGTTGCGGTAAACAAGATGGGAGTCTTCCATCTGGTTCATGAAGCACTCAACCATTTCTTCTTTCGAGTGGAGCCAGTAGTCATTCGTATATTTCATGCGCGGCTTCCAGCCCTTGCCCTGCGGATCCTTCTTGTGGGTCTTGATGTAGAGCTCCTTGTTCTTGGCTTCGTCCTTCAGTTTGCCCATGGCGATGCAGAGGAAGGTGTCATGATCGTCCCAGTCATCCTTCATGATGTAGTGGACATCAGAAGTGGCGATAACGGGGATGCCGTGCCTCTCGTGCATCTGCATGTAGAAGGCATTCGTGATGACCTGCTGCGGGAGCGTGAGCGGCTGGAGCTCCAGATAGAAGCGGTCGCCGAAGACTTCCTTGTATGCAAGGAGTTCCTGCTCCGCCTGGTCGAGTTTCTTCTGCTGCACGAGACGGCTGAACCGGCTGGCCACGCAGGCGGTACTGATGAGCAAGCCTTCGTTATATTTCTTCAGGAGTTCAAGGTCTGCCATGGCGCGGCCGTTGTACTGGCAGTCACGGGATGCGATGGACTGGATGGCGCAGAGGTTCTGCCAGCCCTTCGTGTTCATCGCTACGGCAATCAGATGGAACTGGTGCATGTCGTAGGCGTATTCCTTGAAGAGCTTCTCGTTCTTGCGCTTGAAAGCAGAGATCTCTTTCTTCGTGAAGACATTCATGACAGCATGATAATCATCGTGCTCGTCTTCCTGTACGCGCTTCCAGTATTCGTCACCCGTTTTGAGATCCTTCTTGCGGTCGGCAAGCTCCCAGTCGGCCGCCGCCCGCGCCTCTTCATTCTTGATGACGTCGTACACGCCAAGCGCGTCGCGTTCCTCGACAGGAAGCGCTGCCGTCTTCATATCCAGGGTTACGTACAATTCTGCACCAAGCAAGGCTTTGATGCCTTTCTTCTTGCAGACGCGCTGGAAGGCGAGGCAGCCGCCTGAGTGGCCATGGTCTGTAATGCCGAGCGCCTTCTGGCCAAGCTCGATCGCACGGTCGACGAAAGGCTCCAGCTTGCACATGCCGTCGAGCGTCGAATAGATAGTGTGATTGTGGATGGAGACATAGTCACTGACGACTGGTTTCGCTTCTTCCGTAAAATCAAGCTGCATTGTCTTTGGCCTCCTTTATCGGAATCATATCGATGATGTCTACGACGGCGCACGGGCGGCTGCTGCGGAAGTCCTGCTGGACCGTGCAGACAAGATGGACGGCCTTCGGAGAGCCGAGATCCTTGTAATGCTGCCCCATGTTCCACCAGTTTACTTTGCGCGCCGACGTGTTGTCCGCGATGGAGAGCTGGACATGTTTGCCGCCCGACATCATTTTCACCTGGTTGATGAAGACGTTCGGAACGAGGAACTGCGGCTTTTCCTGCACTGTGAACGGGATCTGGCTGATCTTTTCCAAAAAGTCGTTCGAGAGCGCTTTTAAAGAAGTCGTGGCATCCACCGTCTTGACGACATCCTGAATCTCCATCGTATCGTAGAGCTTCGAGAATGCTTTCTCAAATACTTCCAGATCTTCGACTTCGAGGACGCATGCATGAGAATGACCAGCGCACATCCTGACGATCCCCTCCGCCTTGAGCTGCTCGAACATTTCCATACAGTCGATGCCTTCGTTGTCGCAGCGGACGGAACCGGCATACACGCCATCTTTGATGCTGTAGACGAACGCCGGATAATCGTTGAAACGGTTCGCAATCTTGCTGGCAATGATGCCGTGAAGCCCCTTGCTAAAGCCGGATCCATTGTATGTAACGACTCTCTGCCAGTCCTTGAGCTTCATTTTCGAGACGACTTTGTCGTTGATTTCCGATGTCTCCGCCTTGCGTTTGTCGTTGAGCTCGCTGAGCTTCTTCGCAACATCGAGCGTACGTTTGTCATTCTCAACACCGAGGAAGAGACCAGCTGCTGCAATACGCGTGTCGCCCATGCGGCTTGCCGAATTGACTTTCGGCGCCACTGTGAACGAGATGTCCTTCGCCGTGATAGTCGGAGGAATGTTCACCTTCTTCTTGTAAGAATCGTAGAAGGCGTTCTGATAGAAGCAGGAGAACTTATCCTTGTCGTTCAGGAACGAAAGACCGCTCTTGATGTAGCAGGCATTCTCAAAACTCATCGGCATGCAGTCTGAAATCGTGCCGAGCATGACAGCCGGCATGAAGATACCCTTGTTGAGCGTGATGCCGATCTGGCGGGCGGCCGTCATGACGACATTGTAAGCAACCGCGACGCCGGCAAGGTAGCTCCGCTTCAAGTCATTATAGCAGGGATCGACGATGATGCAGTTCGGAAGCGTCTTTGCGTTCGGCTCGTGATGGTCCGTGACAATGAGGTCGATACCATGCCTCTTGAGGATAGCTTCCTGTTCTTTCGTGGCAATGCCATTATCGACCGTGATGACAAGATCAAGCTTTCCTTCCGCATCTTCGCAATATGCGTTTGAAAGGCCGTAGCCATCCTTCCGCTGCGGATAGTGCAGGAGAATGGAGCAGCTGCTTTTAAGAGCGCGCTTGAGAGCATGGAGCCCTTCCTGCATGACAAACCCGCTTGTGACACCATCGCAGTCATAGTCTGCGAAGATGCCGATGCGCTTGTTGCCCTGCACGGCATTCAGGATGCGTTCTGCTGCTTCCGCTGCTCCGTTGAGCGATGTCTGCATGAGGTCATAGCCTGCCGTATCAGACTGAACGATCTCCCGGATTTCTTTTTCGCTGAACCCTCTGTTCAGGAGCGCATATACAAGAACCGGATAGGTTCCAATCTCTTTCGCGATGGTCCCTATCCGGTCCGTATCTATGGCTACTGAAGCAGGCGGGCGGCGAAGCGTGTACTTCGTTCCCATATTTTTGTCTGCCTCACTTTTTTCTTTTGTGTGAACCTATCGCTGATTTCTATGTTTGTAGTATAGCACAGTTTTACGATATTTGCAATAAGTTCACGTAAAATAAAGTTTATTTTTCAGATTTCAGAGCTCATGATGGCCTTCTTGCCAGATTTGCGATGGCGCTTGATGTCCTTCGGATCGAATCCGAGGATGGCGCACAGCTTGTGCGTGATGGCCTTCCTGCGCTGATTGGCCGTATTGATATGCATGCCGAGGAGTTTTGCAATCTGACCATCATTCCAATCCTGGAGGTAGTATTTCGAAAAGATGAGGCGTTCCTCGTCCGTGAAGGACTGGAACATCTCGGAACACGTATCGCCATGGATCCACGTGTGATCCGGGAGGCCCTGCTCATCCTCGTAGACAGAGTCCTCGATGGCGCTGTAATCATCCATCTCTGCCTTCTTGCAGTCCTCGAGCGGCGCGACCTTGTAGTGGAAGTTTGCCGGGTTCTGCTGATACTTCTGGATGTGGCGTGCCACTTCGTATTTGAAGAGGTTGTACACGTAGCAGCAGAAAGACCTGCCGACGTTCTTATAGCGCTTCGCGAGCGTGAAGAAGATGACGCGGAGGTCATCATAGATCTCGTCCTCGTCCTGGTGGCCGTAGCCCTCGATGAGGAAGTTGAACTTCGCCGTGATAGCCTCGGCTGCCTCATGTCCCGGATTCTTGCGGCCGAGCGCCTTCTGGAGATGGAACTCCGGAATGAAGAGACGTACGAACGCGCGCTGCTCTGTATTCTTGAAATTGATCTGGCCGGACTTCAAGAGGATGACATACTTCTTGAAGAGCGGATGGAATCTCTCGAGGAGTTCCAGGCCAGCTTTGTCTGCATCAATCTTGTCGAGCTCTGTGGCACCTGGCTTGAACTGTGCCTGATACGTGAAGATGAGATCATCGATCTCCTTCCATTCGTCCGAATGCTGATAGAGCTCGTATATGTAGTCGCCTTCGCCTTCATAGACGATGCGGAGAACAATCATTCCGTTGGCAAGGTACTTGGTCTTGTCCGGATCTTTGACGACGACGGTGTCGATTTGTGCTTTCTTTTTTATGGGAATGCGCTTCTTTCTTTAAACGTACTCCCGCTCCCGAAAATCCCTTCTGCAATGGTTATCTCGAGTATTGGAAGCCCGTAGAGGGCGAAGTGCTATTCAATTGTTTTACGCTGCCTTCTTTGCTTTCTTGTCTTTGATGTACTGCTTGTACGCTTTTGTTGTAAGGAAGCTGTGGAGTGCGGACACATATTTCAAACACTCAATTTCAACTTCAGGATACTTGTACTCCACGAGCTTCTTCTTCAATTTGAAAACGTCTGTCTCGACGCCTTTGACGTCGATGACGCGCGTCTTGCCGGAATCGTAGTGCAGGACAAAGTCTGCCAAATACTCCATCTTGCGGATGCGGTGGCCGTTCTTCACGAAGGACGGCACGATCTCATACGGCTTCTGCATCTCGAAGGAGAGCAGGAGGCCGTGATCGGTTGGCTGCTTGCTGTCACGGATCTGCTTGATCTGGACATAATAGCGGCTCTCGTTCAGAGAGTCGAACTGGATCCCGTCCACCATGGCCTTGTAGGCATGGAATTTGGAACGGGAAACCTCGTCCGCTTCCGGCAGCTCGAACGACTCAATGATGCCGTCTGCGAGATAGCCAGCAAGCTCCTTGTGGTAGTCAAGGAGGGCCTTGCTGTTATAAGTCTTGTGATCAATGCTGTACGTCTTTCTCGTCTTTATCGTTCTCGTCTTCGTGCTTCTGCGCTTCAGAACTCTTGCCATTGTCTTTCGTCTCTTTCTCGTCAGTCTCTGCATCCTTGACGGACTCGGCAGGCTTTTTCGGCTCTGCCTTCTCGGGCGTCGGGATGACTTTCGGTTCTGCGCCTACGCGCTCTGTGAATTCAATCATTTTATTGTCTCCATTATAGCAGGTTTCCTGTTACTTTTCCATATTCAATCGTTAAATTGCTAAAGTGCTATTTCCGTACATCAGGCAGAAGTCTCGCACCTGGCAGGTCTGGCACATCGGTGACTCATGCGGGTACCAGATGTTGCTCTTGATGGCCTTGAAGACGTTCTTCGTGACAGCGAGGACACGCTCTTTTGCAGACGCGCTGTCACGCGTCGTGTAGAACTCCTTATCCTTGCGGAGATGGTGCACGCGCGTTCCGACAAGCTGCTGCTTGTAGATGGATTCAAACCCTACATGATCAAGCGTCGTCTTGAGCGCAAGATCAAGATCTGCCTGGTCTGGAAGACGTGTCGCAAACCAGAACTTGAGGTTCTCCGGCTTGTCGTACTTGTTGACAGCGATGATGCCAAGGGAGCCTTTGTAGTCCAGATAGTCCTTGCCGTCAAGGAGCTGGCGAATCGTATATGTCTGACCGATGGTTGCTACGCGAAGCTCGTTCCGCTCTGCCCATTTGTAAAAGCGGAAGAGATGTCCCATGCCTTCGCGCACTTTTTCTGGCGTCATGATGACCTCATACTCCCTGCAGAGCATGTCCCACTTGCGCTTCATGATATCCGGACGCATGACCTCGCCGTCCATGAGTTTCATGCAGAAGGCGTTGATGACTCTCTGCACAAGCTTCGGCATAGTGACCGCCCGCTCCGCGCGGATCTTGCTGTTATATCGGATACCGTAGTAGATGGGACAGTACAGATAGTCCATCAACTGGTCTTCCGTGAGTTGATAGATCATACCTCAATCTTCCAGTCACTATCCTGGGGGCAATAGCGGTAGATGTTTTTCTCGTCATCGTTGGTACTGACATATGTATAGTAGAGCCAGAGGATTTCCCACAAGCAGTAGCTCATCTGTCCCGTCATCGGGCGGCAGTTCTGCACCGGCATCTCTCCACCGAGCTGGGCCTCGATCATCTGGAAGATGTAGTCGAAGACACCATCACGGCATGCAGGAGACATGACAACGAATTCTTTTGCAAGATCCATCATGCGCTGGCGGGCAGCGAAGACTTTAATCCAGTCATCTTCTGGCTTATCAGCTCTCTGGTCGTACCAGATATTGTGCAGGAGCATGGCGGCAAACACACAGTCATTCTGCTTGCTCGGAGAGAACTCATTGTACCCTCCGCGCTTCGTCAGGAAATCCTTGAGCATATCGAACTGGTCGAGGGCATCCTGGAGTTTGATTTCGTTGCTGCATTTCATGACGCCGAAGACAACAAACTGCTGCACCTCCGGAATCACAATGTGCTCGATGGCGTCTTCAAGCCGCGTCAGTGTCTTCTCTGTGAATGGATAATTTTCCGTCATTGCCCAAAGTTCGAGCTGCGTCATCTGTCTTTGTTTCCTCCGTGTCATTGCCCTGAGGCGGGATATAATAAAGGCTGCCATCCGGGGCGACGCATGTCTGGCCGCCCGACAGCCTGAAATTTCCGAGATTCATATCGTCCATGCTCAGTCCTCTTTCTTAATGACGCCATAGACATCGCGCTCCGTCATGAGGAGAAGCGTCTCATCATGGCCGTCAAGATCAATTTCCGTGCCCGCAAACTTGCGGAAGAGGACTTTGTCGCCAGCCTTGACAGCCAGCGGCATGATCTTTCCATTCTCCAGGATGCGGCCTTCGCCAGCAGCGACGACCGTGCCGATCTGGGGATGGTTGTTCGTAGTCTCCGGCAGGACGATGCCCGTCTCGGTCATCTTCTGCTCTTTTGAAATCGGTGTGACAATGATCTTGTCACCAATCGGCTGAATGTTCGTCAAATGAATTTCTCCTTGTTTTAAGCAACGTCAGGGAACGAGAGCGACGGAGCGAAGATGCCCAGAAGCTTGTCCTCGTCGAAATCCATGGAATTGGACGCGCTGTATTCCACTACATACGTGTCGGATGACGGGGAATTGACCATCCACTGCCATACGCTCTTCTTGCTATCAGCAGCATCGTAAGAAACATTGCTGCCCATGATGGTCATGAAGGCGCCATCCACGGCTGCCTTGAGGACCGCGTTGTGAAGAAGGGATGCGTTCATGCGCTCCGCGTCGTCAATGATGATTTCGTCAAACGTGATGCCAGATGCAACCAGCTTGGCAAGTGCAATCTCGTCCGCCGGGATATAGACGGCGGAATGGCGTTTCAGCTGTTCCGTGACGTAGATGTTGTTCGACGTGCGGTTGCAGACCGTGCTGTTATCGAGACCCATGAGGATCTGGACGCCGTATGCCATTCTCACGTCATCCTGATGTTTCGGCGTAAAATAGAGGAGCGTGCAGCCTTCCTTGTAGTACTGCATGCAGTCAATGATCTCGCGACGGCATGCATAGGACTTTCCCGTCTTGCGCGGCGCCTTCACGACGACCGTGTTCTGGTGCGTCTGCATGATCGTCTCCTGCCAGCTGTGGTCGTTCTCGTCTTCGATATAGAGTTTCTTGATGTCGTAGGTTTCCAAATTCTTTTATGCTCCCTGTACATATGTCTTGTTCTTGAGCTTCAGCATCATGGAGAGCGCTTCTTCCGTGTGGAGCTCGCGGTTGCAGATATTCGATTTCTTGTTGTCTTCGTAGCAGCGTTCGCACCGGATGACGGAAGAACTGTAGTTCCTGCATCCATAACAGAGCGGGCATGGATCGAAGTTGGGGCAGTTCAGCCTTGCCCCGAGAGGCGTGTTCCAGTCCTTGATCATGCGATGCGGACATTCCATTTCTTCATCAAGCGGCGGAACGCGTGGATGCCTTCCATTGTCACGAACGTCTGGAGGTTCGTGTTGCGGCAGATCTTGCCCTCGCGGTTGCGCCAGCTGTCGCCGTAGGGAACCTTGCGGAGGACGAAGTAGCCGTTGCCAGCCTCTGCATAGCGGGCGTACGGGATAAGGACGTTGTGCTTGTTGCGATAGAGATATTCATGGCGCTCCAGCTGCTCGATCATGGAAGAGCGCTTGACGCCAAGGAGCTTCGCTGCTTCCGTGAAACTGTTGGAGACGCGTGCTGTGCAGATCTGGTCGTATGTCTCGGCTTTCGGAGCCGCAACATCAAGCTTCTTCTGAACCTCCATAGCAGCCTGTTTCTCCTCGATCCAGCGCTGCGCACGCTTCACGGGATCTTCGATCTGATAGGAATCCATGTGGCTCAGGATGGCATGCTCCATCTTGTTGAAGGCGTTGATGTATTTGACCTTCCACTCGAGCGCCTTCTGGCCCGTGAACCCCATCGTCAGGATGGAGAAGCCGTCGCGCGTCATGAAGTAGCACGGATATTCATGATTGGCGGAATTCGTGTACGTGCCGGCAAAGAACATCTTCTTGCACGCATCCGACATGGAGAGCAGGCGGTTGATGGCCTGCATGAGGTTGTCGTGGCGCTTCTCGTAATGCTCTGCAACTTCCACACTGCAGACTACGGACTTGCCATCCTGTTCCTTGACTTCGATCTGTTCGTCAGTACTGATTTCGTTCATTGTTTTCTCCATCCTCTCTGTACGAGTGCACGACACAGGCTTTCTCGTCGCGCAGGTTGATGTAGCTCTTCTTGAGCTCGGCATACATTTCATCGAGCTTCTTCCCGATATCGAGCGCAGGCTCATGCTCGCTGCTGACAGCGAGGTTGCGAAAAGGGGTCTCGAGCGTATTGTCTGTGATTGCCAGTGTAAGCAAATAATCCATCCTTTTTCCGTATCACTCGGCATAGATGGTTGCGTCGAAGACTTCCGTCTGCTCTGCATCCACCTCGCGAGCAAGGCTGTATTCCGGCATGAAATAGCAGTAGGTGCGTTCCTTGAAGGAGGACGCCTTGTTCTTGGCCCAATAAATTTCAAGGACCGGGCGCTTCCTGCTGTCGTTCACGTCGGTATAATAGATTTCGGCGTTCTGCCCGTTGCGGGAAACGTCGTTCGTTATGAGGAAGACGGCGCGGGCATCGTATTCGTATCTTCCGGACTCCTTGAGGTCCGAGATCTGGACGCGCTTGCCGGAGTTCTTCCGGACGTGCGCTGTGCCGAAGATCGGGCACTTGATGTCGACCGTCGCATATTTCTTTACCAGCTTGGAGATGGCCGTGTTGCGGTCGCGCTCCTCACGGAATTTCTCGGAATCAATGTCGATATCCATGAGGGAGTCGATGACGATGATGACGTTTGCCTTTTCATCGCGCGCCTGCAGATACGCCTTGACCATCTTGGCATGATTGAGCATCTTCTCGATGCAGGAAATTTCTTCTGCGTCACGAACCATGAAGTTCCTGCTGAGCTTCTTCATCTCTGCAAGCCCTTTCTCGCGGCGCTTCAGCATCTCCTTGTACTGCGTCGCGCCATCTTTGCCCTCCTTCACAATGCTCTCGTAGCGCTTTGGCTTGCGGACGACGGAGATGGGAACGCGGCAGCGCATGGCCGTCATGCGGGCAATAACATCTTCCTTGGAATCATCCAGGGAATAGTAGAGCATGAAGAGATGGTTATCGGGATTCAGTGCGTAGTCGAAAGCAAGGTTCGACGTGAATGCCGTCTTGCCGCTGTTGGAGAAGCCGGCAAAGATGTAGAAGCCGTTCTGGAGGCCTTCCATGTGCTTCGACCACAGAGGAAAGTTCGGAGCCTCATACCCCTCGCCTTCCTGCTCGCAGCTTGCGGCAAAGTCATCGATGTATTCCGCAGATTTCTCAAAAACGTCGATGCTTGCAACAGCATATTTGTCTTCCGCGAGAAGTTCCTTCTCTCTATCCGGAGCTTCCGTATCAGCAAAATGAATGTCGAAATCCGGATTATCGAAGATGTCGTTCGGCGTCACGCCGATGGCAAAATCATCTTCCATGATGGGTCATCCTTTCTGCTGCTGGCTTTGATAGATTCTGCACTTCGGGCAGACGCTCCTCGGAGGAAACGCGCCCTTCTCGCGAATGGAAGAGCAGCCATACCCGCGGCCGGAACCAGCAAGCCGGAACATGCTCTTATAGACATTCCTGAGCTCGTCATCAGAGAGCGGCTCGTCATTGTTGCTGTTCCAAGCTTCGAGGATCTCGAGCGTCGTGTCTCCGTATCCATTCTGGATGAGGACAGAGGCAAGCATTGCCGCAAAGTCGTTGCGCCCTCCTTTGGCAATCTGTGCTGACAGGAGGTAGCGCATGCAGACAGGAAGGTCTTGTCGGACTTCCGGAATCATCCGCTTGCTGTGCTTCGGCTGTACTGGCTGGTGCTTCATGATGTACTCACGAAAGCGGGCGGCCGCTGCCTGGTTGAATGCGTCAGACGAAAGATAGTCTTCCTGACGCGTCTTCGCTTTATCCAGGAGCTGCTGCCGTGTGATGGTGCGGAGCTCCTCATACCGGATCGGGATCTTGTAGAGCCCCGTCTTCCCGTTGATGCTGTTCGGGATGCGGATGAGGCGCTTGTTGTCGTAGATCTTCGTGTCGATGAGCTCGCCGTGCTCGACAAGCTTTGCGAAGCTCTGGACAAACGCCTTGTAGACGAGGTTCAGCTTCTCGTACGGCTTGATGCCAAGCACCTTGGACCCGATGAACACATGGAACCCCTTGGAGCCAGAGAAGTAGAACTTCAGCTCCTTCGTCTCCATGCGCAGCTCCATGCAGAGCCGCGTGGCAAGCGAGAGCACCGTGATGCGGAGCTGCTCGAAGCCTTCGTCCGTCGAGATGTCTCCATCGATATCGAAGTACAGGGGCGAGAGGAATTTCGTGCCCTCGCTGCGATCCTTCCTGTCAAAGAGGTACGTGCAGTAGTAGGCGTCCCTGCCGCCCGTCTTCCCGAGAATCTGCAAGAGGGCTGTACCGCTCTGTTCCTGCGGGAAGATGATGTTCCTGCGGAAGTAGGAGCCGCACTGGCCTCCAACCTCCATGTATTGCTCAGGCATCGAGCTCACCTCTCCACGTCACGTGAAAGCGGTCATGATCTCTCAGACGGTTCCTGTAACAGATAATCATCTCAAGGACGCGGTCTTCTTCGTTCATGCAGTCGATCAGCTTCGTGATGCCGCCGTCGTTCGTGCTGATAAGGAAGAGCACCATGTCGAGCGGCTGGATGTCCTGCTTCCTGAGATCTGCATACTTCTTGAGCATGTATTTCACGGTACCAGCATCCTTGTCCTCTGAGCGGATCATGGAAGACGGCAGGTGCTCGTACGCAAAACGGAGGACATCATCCATCGAGAAGAACTCAAGATTCTCCCGGTAGTACGGGTATTCGATGAACTTCCCCGTCACGCTATCGTATTGCGGTTTCTGACTCATGATCGTGAGCGCGGGATGCATGTAGAAGGCACCATCCTCGAGGAGGTTTCCCTGCTTCCAGAGATGCTTCGGGATGTTGTGCGCAGTCAGGCACTCATCCTTCGCACATGCCTCATAGATGCTTGGCAGGAAGCCTTCCATTCCACTGTCAATATAGTGGCCGATCATGTCGCGCGTGTCATAGAACTTCTTCTCTTCGTCCGGCGTGTAGCCGACGTAGTTCGTGAAGAAGAATTCCGGGTTCGTGATTTTCATCGATGCACCCCTCCGTTCCTTGACTTTTTGTTCTTACATCATTATAAGACGCAGAAAGCACAAAGTCAATATAAGATTTTTTATTTTTCCGTGAACTTATTGATTCATTTTCAAAAATAAAACAGCCATCCAGATTTTTCTTCTGAATGACTGTTTTACAAAGGTGTCCGTTATTTTTACGCAGTGCGGATGTCCGGCGTGATTGACATCATGGATGCAAGGATCGGAACATAAATGAACACCGTCTTCGTGTTCATGGAAACGTAATTCGGATTCGTCGTCGTAGAGATATCGATCTCGTGGCTCAGGTTGTCGCCATCATACGATGCATAATAGCGGATGCCCCATTCCTTGCTTGATTCCTGGCTTGAGATGCCATACTGCGTCTTCATTGCCAGCTGGTCGTAAATGTAGTTGATGTTGCTGTTGCGGTCTGTGCGCAGGATGACATAGGAACCCGGGATGAGGTTCGCTTCCTGAAAGTACAAGTGGTGGAGGCCGAACGGGTACTGCCCCGTGGAATCCTTGTAGAGGAGCTTCACGCGCATCTCGACCTTGCCGATATCCACTTTTTCCGAAAGGATCAGGCGCTGCGCACCGACGTTCGTGATGCCGCCGGAAATCGTATGCGCAGGGGACACCAGGTTCTCGCGCGCATAAATGTTGATGTATTCGATATTGAAGGAGCCTGGCAGGAAAGGCAGGAACTCGATCATATTGCATTTCAGGGAGCCGAGCGGATTCTTGAGGTCCGGCGAGATCACGATATCCAGGATATCCGTGTCATACTTGTCGATATAGAGCTGCTTTCCAGGAATCGTGTCTTCTTTCAAAGCATCCAGAAAATGCGGCGCAGGCAGTTCGTTCACTGTGACCTGGATATTGTCCTTGAAGAGATAGCCGCGCGTCGAGAGATAGTTGAAGAGGTTGCGCGGCGTCTTCGAGAGCTTCGGGTGGATCGTCATGCCGAAGGTATCGAACATGCCATATTTCTCCGTCTCGTTGAAGATAATCTTGCCATCCTGTGCGGCCGGACGCGCCTTCAGATTCATCAGCATGTTCAGAGAATATTCGTACTGCGTCTCAAGAAGGTCGAGGCGCGTATTGAGCTTGTCCTTCGTCTCGTCGATCTGCTTGCCGATCTTTTCCGATTCGGCAACAGCATTCGTGAAGACGCTCATGACTTCGCTGGTAGTAGGTTTCTTGATCATCTCTCTAGCGACCTTTCCTTGTAGAATAAGACCTGATTGCTGATATCCTCGATCCGCTGGCTCATGAGGTCGATGCTGGTGGACAGCTTGTCGAGGTCGCTCCCCTTTTCCTTCATCTCGTGCACGAGATCCATGACTTCGTTGTGGTACTGCAGGACGTTCAGGATGAGCTTGTCGTACTCATACGGCCCGCGATAGCGCATGTTATAGATAATCATTCGGATGCCACCTCTGTATCATAAATCTCCTTGATAGCGATGGACTCGATATGGAAGGCCCCTTCTTCCACATCCATAATCTTCACGGACACGTTGTGGAACGTGATGTCTTCTGCCGGCTCGTATTCGTTGATGAGGAAGTCCTTCGCCTTCGTATGCTGCGTGACGTAGATGCTGTCTTCTTTTACGGAAAGAGGCTCCTTTGTCGCATACAGGATGCCGTCCATGTCGATGCGGAACGATGCCCCTTTCGGCATCGTGAACTCGTAGTGATACATCTTGTCACGCAGAAGCCCGCGCACGTCATCCTCGTAGAAGTTCCGCTTCGTCGGCGCATTCGAGAAGTCAAACCGGATGTGCGTCGCATTCGTCAAATAGAACGAGTACTGCGTTGCATCGCCTGCTTCATAGGATGCGTTGTTGTAGAACTTCACAAGCCTGTTTTCAGTCGGCGTTGTCAGCTCCATCTGGTCTGCACCGCCATATGCCTCGTACTTGTGTGAACGGTCGACCTTGATGTTCGAATTCGCGATGCGGAAGGCCGAGCCATATACGGCATTGTTCGGAAGGCTGTACGTATAAGAGACCTTCTTCACCGTGCCGCCCGCACGCATCATGTCGCGGCCGACACTGTACGGCAAGAGCTGCTTGCCGCCGATGTCGAAGACGGCCTGGTGCTCCGTGAAGCCAGTCCCCTGGATCGTCGTGTAGAGCTTCGACCCTGCCTTGCAGACGACATCGCCAATCGGAATCGTAGCGCATCCGTCTGCAAACGACATTGTCTGGACCTTGTCCGTGAAATAGATGGTCTTCGCGCCAAGCGACGTGGACTCGAGGTCTTCCCTTGCGCGCGCATCTGCTTCATCAGCAATGCTTTCAAGTGTCAGCAGGTAGCCATTGACGTAGGACTCGAGTTCCTTATACATCCTGCTAGAAAGCTCCGTGATGATCTCGTAGAGGATCTCAAGATCCTTCCGGATGATGTAGAGGTCCTTGTTCATCTTGTGGACATCGAGCTTCGTGTCCGCCTGCACGTTCTCGTAGCTGAAGATGGCAAAGCGCGTATCCATGTCATCCAGAAGATGATTGATATATGCCTTGTCCGGATACTCGCCTTCGTCTACCAGCATGCGTTCCAGCATCTCGCGGAGGACACGGATCTTCTTCTTGTATTCCAGATACATATCGTTCCTCCTATCAGCCGATGCAGACCATGAGATTGCCGACAAAGGCCGTCTCACTGGAATCACCGACAGGAATGTTGATCTTCAGCTGCACTGTCTTGATGGGCTCGCTGATGAACTTCACGCCGGATTCCGTATAGCTGTTCTCCATGCAGGAAATCATCTTGATGCCTTCCTCGCTGCTGTTGATCGGCTTGACCTCGTACGGCGCTCCGTTGATGTAGAACGTATACGTGATGCGCTTCTCTTCTTTCTGCGCAGAATGCTTCTTGATAGCAGGAAGATACTGGTTGCAGAAAAGCGCGACGCGTTTGCATCCATCCGACGGGCAGATATCAATGCTATGCATCGAAGAAGTCGTGTAGCTGCAAGAGTAGAGGCGGATGCCGCTGATCGAGATCACCTTTCGCACGACATCTTTCAGCGGTTGTATCGTCAGGCGCGGCAGGACGCCGATGATTTCCGTCTTCGAAACACCAAGCTCTTCCCCTGCGTTGACGTGGCCGGAAGAAACGACGAGCTTCAGATGCGATGTCGGCGGAAAGCAGACGATGTTGCTTCCAGGCACATAGTTAGCTGCATGATACATGTCTGCTGCCAGGTCGATCTCGTTTGTCAGCGCAGATGTATAGAGCATGCCGTCATTCGACGTCTGCACGTCCAGGATGCGGATGTCCTGGTTGTCCGTGTCGATGCAGAGCATGTTGACCGCCGTATTGCCCTTGGTATGGAAAGTAAACGTGCAAGTAGCGTCTTTGTCATCGTAGTTTACAGCGTCAAGCCCCATGGATGTATCGCTCGGGCTGGCGCTTGCCTTGTAGTAGTATGTTTCGTCACGGCTGCAGAGGCGGGAATATTCGTATACCGTCAGCAGGCTGTCATCCGAAATGTATTCGAGCTTGCTGCGATCATCCGAATCCTTGAGGAAGCTGTTATCAGCAAGAACGTAGTCGTTCCCGGAATAGCCATTGCCGACCACTTCTGTTACATCGAAGTGCACTTGCCGGATGGATGTCTGCGCCGCCATGAACGTATTGTTCTTGTAACAGAAAGCTCCCGTCATATTCTGGTCGTTCAAGTGAACGACGTTGGAAAGTCCCTTGTATGCCTGGCTCACGAACTGGATATCCTGCTCGCGCTGCTCGTCCTGCTTCAGGCGCCGCTTGACTTCATTGAGCCGCCCGACCGTATTCACGATGAGCTTTGCATATTCGTTCGTCGTATTGATGATCTTGCTGTCGAGCGTCGCAATATCCATGGAAACGTCCATGGCCTTGGAGAGAAGCTTCCTGCGGTCAGGGAGGTCGTCGCCGCCAAACTCTTCATCTTCGTAGATCGGCTGGTCTTCTGGTGTCTCGAGGATGGCATTCATGCGTGTCTCGTCATTGAACGGCGCCTTGTTCATGCTCTCTGCATAGGACTGGCGGAGAGCGGACGTCGTCGTGAGAGCATTCTGCGGAAGGAGGATCTCCGTGACTTCCTGCTGCAGTTCTGTCGTATTGTCATTGAGCGTGGTAACAGCCACTGGTCATTTCCCTCCCTGTCCCAGACGGATGTTCTTGACTTCCGGCATTTTCGCATCTGCATCATAAACGCGGATGATGGTCTTGATGCGGACCTTGTCCGATGCTGGCGTCACCTCATAGCTGCCGATATCAGGCTTGTAGGACACCGTGTAGGTTGCTCCGTCCGTCATGGCGCCATCCGTCATCTTCGTTCCGAGCGGTGCACCATCACGATAGTATCTGAGATTTGTTCCGACAAAGCGTGTCGGCAGCATGAAAAACACTTTCTCATGCTCGACCGTGTCCTGATCGTCTGGAAGGATCGGCGTCTCCTTCGTGCCATCCAGGATGCTGAATTCCACGTTTGCCTTCGACGTATCACAAGCAACATCTGCATAGAGATGAAGCGGCACATCCTTTTCTACGGAAATCTCATCGCTGACAGCACCGCTGGCAGAAGCAAAGGATTTGTTTGCTGTCACGAAGTCATTGAGCCCGAAGTAGCTTGTATAGTACTCATATGCTTCCGTCTTCGTTTCCTTGCTTGCCTGGAGAATCTCATCCTCTGTCGACGTGATGGTCGTAAGCGATGCCGAACTCTTGCTGCCGGAAGCTGCACTGTCTTTAGCCTCCGTATACTCGCCCTTTCCGAGGAACTTCCAGCTGCCGTTTTCATAATAGGTCAGGCCGTCGCTGTCTGCACGGACAACCGACTCGTTTGGAATGTAGTCGTCCGTCAGAAGATTGATATACAAAACGCTGTTCCTCCTTCCTCAAAGCTTCGTATTGCCGCTGTTGCGCACGATGGTCTCATAGATGGTGCCCTTGATACCGTCGAGATATTGGCTGCCGTGCACGTTTCCAGGATCACGGAAGTTCAGCTCGAT
>Ga0256406_1003016_pt1 | contig 22050 bp, 16 predicted proteins | sample RumenRJG_03DNA_FD_185986 | JGI IMG/M metagenome (GOLD analysis project Ga0256406, IMG submission 185986) | Bovine rumen microbial communities from Lethbridge, Alberta, Canada - RJG_03 | ecosystem: Host-associated > Mammals > Digestive system > Stomach > Rumen | place: Canada: Alberta | collected... | reverse complement strand
AGGTTGATGTCCAGCCGGTACAGGCCGACGGAGAAGAAGGCGGGACGGACTTCCGGGAAGACGGCGAGGGCGACCCGCTGGAAGGGGTTGGCCCCTTGGGCGTCCATCGCCTCCAGTCCTTCCGTGTCCATCTCGTCGAGTTGGTCGGCGAAGAGCTTGCCGATCATGCCGATGGAATGGATGGAAAGGCAGAGCAGGGCGGTCATCCAGGTCTGTCCGGTCAGGGAGACGAAGAAGAGGGCAAGGAGGAGCTCCGGGAAGGTCCGGATGACGATGAGGATCGTCTCCTCGATGTAGGCATAACGGCCGAAGAGCTTGTGGCTCGCTAAGAAGCCGAACGGGATGGAGAGGAGGAAGGCGAAGGAGGTCCCGACGATGGTGATGCCCAGGGTGACGAAGCAGGAATAGAGGACGCCTTCGCTGAAGGCATAGTCCCCCTTGCCGAGGTAATAGTCCCAGTCGGGAGTGAAGAAGTCGTGGAGGCGTTCCTTGGCCAGGTCCCAGTGGACCTGCTGGGTGAAGACGGAGGAGACGTTGAGGTTGATGTTCATGTAGACGAGGACGGCAAGGAAGACGAGGAAGGAGACGAGGTTGACGATCCACATCTTCGGCCGCGCCTGATAGGCGCTGACCGGATCCTTGTAATGGGTCCTTCCCCGGGTGTCGCCGGAGAAGAAATAGAGGAACTTCTTCACGGGCGAGAGCTGGGATCCGGACGCCGCTTTTTTCGTTTCCGCGCTCATCTTAGCCTCCTCACCATGGAGTTCGAAATCAGCTGCAGGAGAGCCACGACGACGAAGAGAGGAAGGAGCATTGCGCCGACGTAGTCGTACCATCCCGACTCGATGAAGGACTGGAGGGCGTTCATGTACGTCGAGGTCAGGCCGACGTAGGAGAGAATGACGGAGGCCCGGATGTTGATTTCGAACGTGTAGATCGTGTAGGCAAAGAACATCGGCTTGACTTCCGGATGGAGCCCAAGGCGGACGGACTGAAGGGCGCCGGCCCCGCAGGCCCTCATGCTCTCGAAGGGCCGCATGTCCAAAGTCTCGATGTATTCGTACATCATCTGGTAGATGATGCCGAGAGAGAAGAGGCCGATGGCCAGGATGGAAGGGACGACCGTTCCGGTTCCCAGCATCAGGGAGAAAAGGATGCACAGGATGAACATCGGGATGCAGCGGAGGAAGTCGTTGAAGATCTTCACCGGAAGACGGAGGAACGGGTTCCGGGTGACGTTATTGGCGCAGAGGTAGTAGACCGGAATCGCCAGGATGGCCCCTAAGACCGTCCCGAGGAAGCAGATTTCGATGATCTGGAAGAACGGCTCGGCGTTGACCATCGTGATGTGGATGCCGAGGGCGAAGGAGTTCCAGGAGAAGGCCCACCAGCCGGCGGGGGTCTCCGTCCTCAGCGGGTTCGGCCGGAAGAGGGCGACGAAGGAATCGAAGAACTCACCCCAGAGCCACCGGACCGGCTTGGAATAGTTGAACGGAATGAAGGAGAGGCCGAGAACGAGAAGGACGGCGAAGACGATGAGGAGGGTCTTCGTCAGACGGGGCTTTCGGATGGTCCGCTTCTCGGATCCGTCCTGCTTCTCGCTGAGGTCGATGGTGACCTCCTTATAGAACATCCGGTCGAAGAAGAGACGGAGGCCCGTCTTCGGACCTTCGGGCTTGGATTTTGCTGTGTTCATGTCAGTTCTTCTCCGCCGGGTTCTCCGGAAGCTCGTCGAGGGCAGCACCTAACTTCTCGTTGCTGTTGAGATGCCGGCCGTAGATCTGGTAGCAGACCTCGTCGGTCACCTCTTCCGGCTTGCCGTCGAAGACGATCCGGCCGCCCCGGACCCCGAGGATCCGGGTGGAGTACTTCTTCGCGAGGTCGACGTGGTGCATGTTGGCGATGATGGTGATCCCCATCTTGTTGATCCGGGTGAAGTCGTTCATGACGACGATCGTGGTCGCCGGATCGAGGGATGCCGTCGGCTCGTCGGCCAGAAGGAGCTTCGGTTCCTGAGTCATGGCCCGGGCCAGGGCGACCCGCTGCTGCTGGCCGCCGGAGAGCTGGTCGGCCCTGACGTAAGCCTTGTCCAGGATGCCGAACTTGTCGAGGTTCCTCAGGGCGAGGAGCTTCTCCTCCTTCGTGTAGAGGCCGAGAATCGTCTCCAACGTGTTGTGGTATCCGACCCGTCCGGAGAGGACGTTCTTGTAGACGCTAGAGCGGCGGACCAGGTTGAAGGACTGGAAGATCATCCCGATATTCCGGCGCTGCTGACGCAGGGCCTTGCCCTTGAGCTTCGAGATGTCCACGCCGTCGATGAGAATTTCTCCGCCCTGGATGTCGTGCATCTTATTGATGCAGCGGATCAGGGTGGACTTTCCGGCGCCGGAAAGCCCGATGATGGAGATGAACTCCCCGTCCTGGACCGTGAGGTTGACGTCCGTCAGGGCCTGGTAACCATTGGGATAGACTTTGTCGACGTGCTTCATGACCAACATAGCAAGATCCTCTTTTCAATGATAAAGGTTCATGGGGTTTTCCCCATGAACCGTAGGCGCTTCCTGGCTGCAGGTTACTTCTTCGACTGCTGCAGGGTCCAGCGGTACATCTCCCGGGCCGCATCGTAGTCGGAATCCTTGCCCTCGATGTAGTTGGTGTGGCTGTAGATCTGGTAAAGGAGGTAGGAGCCGGACGGCTTCTTGTCGCCGTCGACGTCGTTCTTGCCGCCGTCGTCCTTGACGTCTCCGTCCTTGACCGCCTTGTAGAGGGCGTTCTTGATGGCCTTCTTCTTCTCTTCGGAGATGCCCGAGTAGGCGCAGACGGTGTCGTTCATGATCGGATCGAGAACCGCCTGGGTGTAGGTCTTCGTGAAGACGGTCTCGTCGTTCTTGTACTTGCCCCCGTCCTGGACGAAAGCCGATCCGTAGCGGATGTCGAAGAAACCGACAGCGACGTCGATGACGCCGTTCATCAGGTTGTCGATCATGGCCGGATAGGAATCCTGGGCGATGCCGATCATGTAGAGCTTCGAGTCTTCCTCGGAAAGCTTGGCGTAGGCGTTTTCGTCGATGAAGCCCCTGGTATAGCCGTTTTCGTAGATGTACTTCGTCGGGTAGACATAGCCGGAGGAAGAAGTAGCCTTCATGATGCCCCACTTGGCCTTGGCGTCATGAATCTCGGCTAAGGAGATTTCGCCGTCCCCGTCGGTGTCTAAGGCCTTCAGGTTCTTCTCCTTGCGGGCGCTGTCCCGAAGGGTGATGACGACGGAGCAGTAGAAGTTGACCTGAGTCGGATCCTGCTGTCCCCGGTAGTCGTAGGAATCGTCGTTCATCGCCTTGCGCTGCTTCTCGCGCGCTGCGGCGTCCGTTCCCGGGAAGTCCTGCTGAACCTTGTAGCCGTTACGGGCCGCCGAGAGAAGAAGCTCGGCCTTGCCCGGCTTCTCGATTGAGGCCTGGGCATAGCCTGCCGAGGGGAGGAATCCGCCGTCGAGCTGGCCGGCCGTCAGGGCGGTCATCGTGGAGGCATAGCTTTCGCCGACGTCAATCGTCCACTTGTAGTTCGGCTCGTACTTGGCCAGAACCGACTCCAAGGCCTTACCCCGCGACAGAAGGGTGTTCGGATCGTTCGACGGAACCAGCTGAAGATGAATGGTTTCCTTCGACGAGCAGCTCGTGCAGGCAACGGTCAGAAGACTCGTCAAGACGACTAACAGGGACTTTTTCATGCGTTTCCTTTCTGGAGAGGTTACGAACCGGTAACCTTCCTTGAATGAGTCCGGGATGATTCTGAAGGAGTACGTTTCCAAAGTCTAGGGAAAAATACGAAAGGAAAAGGGCTATCATTCCGAAGAAACAAGAAAAAGCCCGAAAAAAAGGCAAAGGATAAGGTCCGGATAGGAAACGCTTACTTACTCAAGCCGCGGTAGAGATCCATCGTGTTCCGGATGGTGTCGTCCATGTCGAAGTACCGGTACTGCCCCAGCCGTCCGGCAAAGAGGACGCTCCCGAGGCTCTCGGCCTTCTTCCGGTAAGCCTGGTAAAGGGACGTGTTCTTCTCGTTGTTGATCGGGTAGAACGGCTCGTCTCCGGGGGCGAATTCCTTCGGGTATTCCCGGGTGATGTAGGTGACCGGACTCTCCCGGAGGTTAAAGTACTTGTGCTCAATGATGCGGGTGTAGGGGACTTCTCGCTCGGTGTAGTTGACCACGGCGTTTCCCTGGAAGGACTCCTCCTCAAGACGCTCCGTCTCGAAGCGGAGGGTGCGGTACTCGAGCCGTCCGAGGGAATAGTCGAAGAAGGCGTCGATCGGGCCGGTGTAGACTAAGGTTTTGAAAGTCCCTTCGAACTCCTTCCTCCGCAGGAGATAGTCCGTGTTCGTCCGCACCTCGATTCCTTCCAGCATGCGCTGGATGAGGGCGGTGTAGCCGTCCGTCGGGATGCCCTGGTAGAGGTCGTTGAAATAATTGTTGTCGTACCGGAAGCGAAGCGGGAGACGCTTGATGATGGACGGCGGAAGCTCCTTGCAGGAGCGGCCCCACTGCTTCTCCGTGTAGCCCTGGATGAGGGTGTGGTAGACTTCGGGCCCGACCAAGGAGAGGGCCTGCTCCTCCAGGTTCTTCGGGTCCTGGATCCCGGCTTTCCGCACTTCCTCCTCGATCTTGGCCTTAGCCTCCTTCGGGGTCTTCGTCCCGAAGAGCTCATAGAAGGTGTTCATGTTGAAGGGAAGATGGTAGAGCTTGCCCCGGTAACAGGCGAGGGGCGAGTTGATGAACCGGTTGAAGGGGCCGAAGGAAGAGAAGTAGTCGTAGACCTCCTCGTCCGAGGTGTGGAAGATATGGGCGCCGTAGAGGTGCACGTCGATGTTGTCCTTCCGTTCCGTCCGGATGTTCCCGCCGACGAAGGGACGCTTCTCCAGCACCAGGACGCTCTTCCCGTCCTTCTTCGCCAGGTTCGCAAACGTGGCTCCGGCTAAGCCGGCACCGACGACAAGATAGTCCACCATGATCTCTGTTCCTCCCAAGGAAACGACATTGGCCCATTATACCGCGCCTTGAAGTGCTTTCCCTCCTCTTTTCCTAGTATCTCCGTTGCCTTTTCCCTAGGGTCAACGTAAAATTCCCAAGGTGAAAGAAGGCGATCCTATGGTTTACTTAGATTACTCGGCCAATGCTCCGGTCCGGGAGGAGGTTCTCGAGGCCTTCCTGGAGACGGAACGAAAATACGAAGGGAACCCGAATTCGGTCCATGCCCTAGGGAAGGAAGCGAAGGAGGAGTTCGACCGTCTCAACGCGGCGATGCTTGGCCTTCTGAAGGTGGACCCGGCCCAGTATGAGATCGTCTACACCAGCTCCGGAAGCGAGTCCAACAACCTGGCGGTGAAGGGTATCTACGGAAGCTACCATGCCGGGTTGACCTCCCGCCTGATCGCCTCTCCTTTCGAGCACTCGAGCGTCAACGCCTGCCTCTCCTACCTGAAGGAGGCCGGGGCGGACGTCGTCCTCTCCCCGGTGACGAAGGAAGGACAGCTCGACTACGGGCGGCTGAAGGAGGAGATGACGCCCGAGACGATCCTTCTTTCCTGCGTCCTCGTCGAAAGCGAGACGGGCATCGTCCAGGACGGGGAAAAGCTCTCTTCCTTCGTAAAGGCGTATCCTTCCTGCCACCTTCTTGTCGACGCCACCCAGGCCGTGGGAAGAATCCCGGTCGACTTCTCCGCCTTCGAGATGGTTTCCTTCACGCCGCATAAGTACGGCGGAATCTGCGGGACGGGCGTCCTGCTGAAGCGGAAGTCGACGGTCCTTACTCCCCTCATCCACGGCGGCCATTCCGACTCCCTCTACCGGAGCGGGACGACGCCCCTGGGGCTTATCGCCAGCACCGTCAAGGCGACGGAGCTCGCCTTGAAGGAGGAAGAGGAAAACCGCAGGAAGGTGACCCTCCTTCGGAAGCGGCTCCTGGAGCAGCTAGCCTCGGTTCCGGGGGTCGTGCTGAACTCCTTCTCGTCCTTCCCCTACATCGTGAACCTGTCGGCCGAGAAGGTTCCCGGGGCCAGGATGGTGGAACTCCTCTCCCAGCGCGGGGTCTGCGTCTCCCAGAAGTCGGCCTGCTCCGTGCCTAACACCCCTTCCAAGCCCATCATGGCCTTAACCCATGACCGGAAGCGAGCCTTAAGCTCCTTCCGGGTCTCCCTCTCGCCGAGGACGAGCGAGGCGGAGGTCGACGAATTCGTTCTCGCCCTGAAAGGAGTCCTCCATGACGGAAAGTGAAAGCATCGAATCCTCGCTGACGACGAAATACCGGCACAAGATCTGGTCGAAGTTCGTCGCCGCCATCGACACCTATAAGCTCATCCGGCCCGGCGACCGGATCTGCGTCTGCATCTCCGGCGGCAAGGACAGCAACCTGATGGCGGAGTGCTTCAAGCTCTACGACAAGTACAAGAACCCGGACCATGCCTTCCAGATCAAGTACCTGGTCATGGACCCGGGCTACAACGCCATCAACCGTCAGACCATCGAGAACAACCTGAAGACGCTCGACATCCCGGCCAAGATCGTGGAGACGGACATCTTCGAGATCGCCAACAGCCAGACCCAGTCTCCCTGCTACCTCTGCGCCAAGATGCGCCGCGGGGCCCTTTACCGGATTGCCAAGGAAGAGATGGGCTGCAACAAGATTGCCTTAGGCCACCACTATGACGACGTGATCGAGACGGTCCTGATGAACCTGCTCAACGCCGGCAGCTTCCAGACCATGCTTCCGAAGCTCAAGAGCGACCATTACGAAGGGATGGAAGTCATCCGTCCGCTCTATTTCATCCGGGAGAAGGACATCATCGCCTGGCGGAACAATAACCACCTCCGGTTCATCCAGTGCGCCTGTCGCTTTACGGAGAACTGCGCGATTTGCGATAATGGAGGAGGCGGAAGCCGCAGGGCCTACACCAAGCAGCTCATCCAGGAGCTCATGAAGGTCAACGACCAGACGGAGAAGAACCTCTTCGCCGCCAGCAACAACGTGATCCTGGACAAGGTGTTAGGCTATAAGTACCAAGGCCATTACGTCTCCTACCTCGACACCTACGACGAAGGGGTGATCCAAGACCCGAAGAGCATCAAGGAAGAGAGTGCGAAGGAAGCAGAAACGAAAAAGAATCCGGAACAGAAAGGACAGTGAACATGGCGAGCATCTATGACTTCACGGTGAAGGATAATCAGGGACGGGACGTGTCGCTTTCGACGTATAAAGGGACAGTCCTGCTCATCGTCAACACGGCGACGCACTGCGGGTTCACCCCGACCTACACGGAGCTGGAGAAGCTTTACGACACCTACCATGACCAGGGTTTCGAGATTCTCGACTTCCCCTGCAACCAGTTTGCCGGACAGGCCCCCGAGGACGATGCCGGAATCGACTCGTTCTGCAAGATGAACTACGGCACCAAGTTCCCCAGGTTCAAGAAGATTGACGTGAACGGATCGAACGCAGATCCGCTCTTCGTCTTCCTGAAGAAGAGCAAGGGATTCACCGGCTTTGACCAGGGACACCCCCTCACGCCGGTCCTGACCGACATCTACATCAAGCAGGGACCGGGATGGGAAAAGAATCCGGACATCAAGTGGAACTTCACGAAGTTCCTGATCTCCCGGGACGGAAGGGTCATTCACCGCTACGAGCCGACTTCTCCCTACAACCGGATTGACAAGGCCGTCCGCTGCCAGGTCGAGAAGCCCAATCCGTTCCTCGAAACGGAAGAAGACGAAGGGAAGTGAACGGAAGCTTCGGCTTCCGTTTTCGATGGACGTCCCTTCCTTCGCCGGGCGAAGGGAGGGGAGAGGAGAGAGAACCATGAACGTCGGCGTCGTCTCGTTAGGCTGTGCCAAGAACCAGGTGGACCTGGAGGAGATTCTTTCGTATCTGAAGCGGAACGGCTTCCTGACCGTCTCCGACCCGGCCCAGGCCGACATTCTTTTAGTCAATACCTGCGGCTTCATCGACGCGGCGAAGAAGGAGAGCGTCGACGCGATCCTCGACCTCCTTCCTTACGGCAAGCCGGTCGTGGTCACCGGATGCCTGGCGACCCGCTACCTCGACGAGCTGAAGAAGGAGATTCCGGAGGTCGCCCTCTGGATCCCGCTGGAGGACTATCCCCACTTCGGCGAGAAGCTTCAGACCCTGGTCAAGGACCGTACCCTGACCGGGTCCATCGACCCGACCCGACGGGTCTTCCTTTCCCCGAGCCGGGAAGCCTACCTGAGGATCTCGGACGGCTGCAACAACTTCTGCACCTTCTGCGCCATCCCGCACATCCGGGGACGGTTCAAGAGCGTCCCGCTGGATACCCTGAAGACCGAGCTTGACCTTATGGAGAAGGACGGAATCCGCTCCCTGACGGTCATCTCCCAGGACACGTCCATGTACGGGAGGGACATCGGCTCCTCCCTGACCGAACTGGTGGAGGAGATCACCAAGCACGAAGGCTTCGACTTCGTTAAGCTCATGTATCTCTACCCGGACGAGGTACCCGACTCCCTCATCGACCTTTTCGCCTCAAGGAAGAACCTGACGCCTTACTTTGACCTTCCGGTGCAGCATTTCAGCGACCACGTCCTAAAGAAGATGGGCCGCCGGGGGAGTGAGCAGGACATCCTCGACCTCATCGCCAAGTTCCGGAGCAAGGTCCCCGAGGCCGTCCTAAGGACGACCGTCATGGTGGGCTTCCCGGGCGAGACGGACGAGGACTTCGAGGAGCTCCTGAAGCAGATGGAGGAGGTGAAGTTTGACCATCTCGGCTGCTTCATGTACTGCCCCGAGGAGGGAACGCCCAGCGCCACCTGGGGCGAGCAGGTTCCCCAGAGCGTGAAGCGGAAGCGGTACAACGCTGTCATGCGGCTACAGAAGAAGATCTCCTACGAGCTGAACAAGAAACGGCTCGGCCAGACCTATCGGTGCCTGATTACCGGCTATGACCCGAAGACGTTCACCTACCGCTGCGTCAGCAACCTCTACGCGCCCGACGACATCGACGGCGAGATGCGGCTCTACAGCTCTTCTCCCTTGGACGAAGGGGACCTCGTCGAAGCCAAGGTCGTCAACGCCCTCGTCTATGACCTCGAAGGCGAAGTGACGAAAGTCTTAAGAAAGGCAAAGAACTAATCCGTTCGTTTGTAACGAATGCTTTTTTCGAAACATCTTGGCCGGTACTACCGAAAGTATTGGTATTATTTTGTTCTTGTCATTCTCTGTGACGTCCTCGTCGACGTCCTGCAGCTTTTCCTTCCGCGGATTACCGGCGGCATCGTCACCTGTCTCTCCGACCCTTCCTCCGTCGACCGCTGGATGACTACCGGGATCCGGGAAGTCCGGGTCTCGCAGGTCCTTAACGGCGTTCAGGTCTACTCGACCGAGGCGGTTCCCTTTTACTATTCCTCCTTCCGGGCGAGCCTCGTCTCGGTGGCCGTCCTGACGGTCTTCATCGTCCTCGGGCGGATGGGATGGCGCTACTTCTCGGCCCGGATCGGCGCTCACCTCGAAAAGGACCTTCGAAGCGACCTCTACGCCCACATCCAGACGCTCTCCCTCTCCTACTTCTCCGACCGGAAGATCGGCGGCCTTCTTAGCTACTTCACCTCCGACATCCAGGCCCTCAAGCAGCTCTTCATCGAAGGGTTCATCTTCCTAACCGACATCCTCGTCCTCGGTTCGCTTTCCTTTGCCTACATGGAGCTTCTCTCCTGGAAGCTCGGGCTTCTGGTCGCCGTTCCCTTGCTCCTCTTTGTCTTCCTAGGACGCACCATCGGGAAGATGGAGGCCAAGAAGAGCAAGGAGGCGGGGGACGCCTTCGAGGCCTTAAGCGACTACACCGAGGAGAGCCTTGCCGGCATTCAGGTCGTCCAGGCCTTCTCCCAGGAGGGGACAAGACAGAACGGCTTCCAGTCGAAGGCGAAGGACGCCTATCGGACGAACGTGGGGTTAGCCCACTTCAGCTCGCTCCTCGATGCCGGGGTCAACCTGCTTCTCACGGCCGTCTACGCCCTGCTTCTTGCCGTCGGCGCCTACTCCCTCCTCATCGGGAGGACCTTCTGGCTCGGGAACATCAAGACGGCGGGCGACTTTGTCACCTTTTCCGGCTACTGCGACTCCCTGATCTGGCCGATGATGGCCGGTGGCCTTCTGATCTCGGAAGTCGCTAACGCCAAGGGGTCCTACGACCGTATTGCGACGATCCTCGAGGAGAAGGAGGAGATCGTCGACTCGCCGGAGGCGAAGGACCATCCAGTCCTAACGGGGGAGGTAGAGGCCAGGCATCTGACGTTCTCCTATCCCGGCAGTTCCAAGCCGGCCCTGTCGGACGTCTCCTTCCATGTCGCTCCGGGCACCTTTGTGGGCGTCCTGGGAAGGACGGGAAGCGGAAAGTCGACCCTGGTCGCCCTGCTTTCGAAGCTCTACCCGATTGAGAAAGGGGAGCTATTCGTTGACCGGGACGACCTGACGGAATGGAAGAAAGGACAGCTTCGGGAGCAGGTCGGCTACGTCGGGCAGACGAGCTTTCTTTTCAGTGGCACCATCCTGGACTCAATCGGCTTCTCGGAGCCTTCCGGAAGGCCCGTCGACGAGAGGAAGGCCCGCGAGGCTTCTTACCTCGCCGGTGTCGACGAGGACATCCTCGCCTTCCCGGACGGCTATCGGACGAAGGTCGGAGAGAAGGGAAGCACGCTCTCCGGCGGACAGCGGCAGCGGATCGCGATCGCCCGCGCCCTTTACAAGGACCCGTCCCTTCTCATCCTGGACGACTCCTTAAGCGCCGTCGACGCCGACACGGAGAAGAAGATCCTGGACCGGCTGAAGCACCGGGAGAGGAAGGTGACAACGTTCCTCATCTCCCATAGGGTTTCGACGCTCGAGCAGGCCGACTGGATTCTCGTCCTCGACCAGGGAAGGCTCGTCGGACAGGGGGTTGACGCCACGCTAAGGGAGAACTGCCCGCTTTATCGGAACATTGCCGAGCTCCAGCAGCTCGAGAAGGAGGTCCTCTGATGGACGGGGAAGAGAACGCCAAGACCTACGGCGTAAAGGACCTGAGGCTCCTTAAGGGCTTCGGTAAGTACCTGAAGCCCTATCTAGGCCGCTTTACTTTCCTCATCGTGCTCGACCTCTTCGTCAATTTCTTCTTCACCGCCGAGTCCTACCTGATGAGCCTCAACCTCGACGTCATCAACGAAGTCCTGAACGGAACGAGGGCCATGGACGAAGGGAAGCGTCTCTTCTTCCTTTACTTCGGCCTGGACCTCGGCCTCCTGCTTCTTGCCTCGATCGGTGCCTACTTGGTCAACTACGACCTAAGAAAGATCGGACAGCGGGTCGTCTACGACTTACGGCAGGCGCTCTTCCATCATGTCCTCTCCCTCTCCCGGACGGAGCTGAAGAAGCTGAAGACCGGAAGCTTCGTCACGAGAATCACCAACGACACCCAGAACCTCTCCTCCTTCTTCTCTGACCTCTTACCGCAGCTCGTCCGGAACGTTTTTTCGGTCCTCTTCATCCAGGTCCTGGTCTTCGTCAGGACGGGCCTCTTCGGGTTCGTCTTCCTTGCCTACCTCCCCATCGTCTTCCTTCTTTCCCTCCTCTTCCAGAAAGGGGCGAGGAAGTACTACCTCGGCGAAAAGGACGCCGTCAGCGAGATGAACTCCTTCCTCAGCGAGTCCTTTAGCGGCGTTTTGGTCGTCAAAACCTACCACCGGGAAGAAAAGATGAAGGATTCCTTCGACCGGAAGAACGAGGCCATCTACCATAACTTCCTCAAGGGCCAGGACCTCTTCGCCCTCTTCTATCCCTCGATGTACCTGCTCCAGATGAGCGCCGTGCTGATTCTTTCTGCATTGGCCGTTCCGGAGGTCGCGAAAGGCGCCATGACCGTCGGTGTCTTCTACCTCCTCTGCACCTACACGGGGCAGTACTTCCAGCCGATCCAGCAGATCGCTTCGCTTCTTAACGGCCTCCAGTCCGTTTTCAGCTCCGCGGAACGGACGCTGTACCTCGAGAACATGCCGGAGGAGAAGGAGAGCGAGAAGGGCGAGCTTGTCGTCCCCTCCTTCCGCGGAAGAATCGTCTTCGACCACGTCAGCTTCCGCTACCCGGACGGGAAGGAGGACGTCCTGCATGACGTCTCCTTCATGGTCGAACCGGGAGAGACGGTGGCCTTCGTCGGGCCGACCGGGGCCGGGAAGAGCACCATCCTCGCCCTGATGACGAGAACCTACGAGCCGACGGAAGGAAGGATTCTCCTCGACGGCCGCGACCTGAGGGAGTATAGCCAGTCCTGCCTGAGGAAGAACCTCGGAGTGATGCTGCAGGACGTCTTCCTCTTCAGCGGAACCGTCGAGGAGAACATCTCGCTTGGAGACCCGTCGATCACCTCGGAGGACGTAAGGAAGGCGAGCGACTTCGTGATGGCCACCCCGTTCATCCAGTCGCTTCCCCACGGCTTCAAGGAACCGGTCAAGGAGAACGGATCGAACTTCTCCGCCGGACAGAGACAGCTTCTCTCCTTCGCCCGCACCCTCGCCTTCAAGCCTTCTCTCCTCCTTCTCGACGAAGCGACGGCGAACATCGACACCGAGACGGAGCACGTGATCCAGTCGTCCCTGAGGCAGCTGAGGAAGGTCGGTACCCTCGTCGTCGTCGCCCACCGGCTGAGCACGATTCAGGACGCGGACCATATCTTCGTCATCGCCCGGGGCGTTGTCGCCGAGGAGGGGACCCACCAGGAACTACTGAAGCGGAAGGGAACCTACTATAATCTTTACCGGTTGCAGAATCTGGAGGAGAACCTGTCTTCTCCCAGGGAGGAAGAGCATGCGTAACATCCAGCTTTACGATACGTACGAAGGAAGGAAGCGGCCGTTTGTCCCCCTTACGCCGGGGAAGGTGGACATCTACTACTGCGGTCCCACGGTCTATAACTACGTCCACCTCGGAAACTTCCGCCCCACGGTCACCTTCGACTTGCTTTCTCGCTTCCTGAAGGAGGAAGGCTACGAGGTAAGGCTCGTGAGCAACTACACGGACATCGACGACAAGATCATCCGCGAGGCCCAGGCCGAGAAGAAGACGGAGAAGGAACTCTCCGACTTCTACATCGCCGCCTACGAGGAATGCCTCGAAAAGCTCAACATCGAGCCGCTTTACGCCCATCCTAGGGCGAGTCAGTACATCCCGGCCATGGTCTCCTTCATCGAAGAGATGCTGAAGAACGACAGCGCCTATAAGGCCGGAGACGACACCCTTTTCCGCGTCGAGAGCGACCCGACCTACGGGGCCCTAAGCAAGACGAAGGTCGACGACCTCGAGGCCGGGGCGAGGATCGACGTCGACGGGAAGAAGAAGAGCCCGCTCGACTTCGCCCTCTGGAAGAAGACCGACGACGCCGGCATCAAGTTTGACACGCCCTTAGGCCTCGGCCGTCCGGGCTGGCACACGGAGTGCGTGGTCATGGTCAACGACGTCTTCGGCAAGCCCCTCATCGACATCCACGGAGGCGGCTTCGACCTGAAGTTCCCGCACCACGAGAACGAGATCGCCCAGAGCGAGGCGGTGAACCATACGCGGCTAGCGAACTACTGGATGCACGTCGGCTTCCTTCTCACCAACGGCGTCAAGATGAGCAAGTCGCTCGGAAACTCGATCCTGGCCAAGGACGTCCTTGCCCGCTATAGCGGGAACGCCGTCCGCCTCTTCTTCGAAGGGACCTACTACCGGGCACCGGTCAATTACACCGAGGAGAACCTCCAGTCCGCCGAGAAGCAGGCGACGAAGTACCAGAACGCCTTACGGAAGGCGAAGGCCCGGCTCGAGCTTCTTTCCGCTCCGGAAGGAAAGGACCTTCCGGGCTTCGGCAAGGCGATGGACGCCTTAAGCGACGACCTGAACACCGCTAACGCCATCGCCGCTCTCGACGGCGAGATCAAGAGCGTCAACGCCCTTTCGATGAAGAAGGACGTTCCTGCCGGCGAGCTCTCTGACCATGTCCATACGGCCCTTCACATCGCCGACGTGCTCGGACTGAAGTTCGCCCTTCCTTCTCTTACCGAGGAAGAACGTGCCGCCTTCAAGGACTACGAGGAGGCCCGGGCGAGAAAGGACTACGCCCGGAGCGACGAGCTCCGCGCCTTCCTTCTCTCGCGGGGGCTTCTCTAGCTTTCTGCCCGGAATCTGGGAAAAAGAGAGGAAAAATTCTTTTCGTTTCTTCTTTTTCCCTTTATAATCGGTGTGTTGTGGCAATCACGGAATACTGAGGATAGGATGAGCCCAAACGTTCTTCTTAGCTCGGCCGGTTCGACCGCGGCCTTAGTCCTGCTTTTCGTCGGGGGACTAGGCGCCCTCCTTTTCGGGATGAAGATCCTCCAGGAGTCGACGGAGAAGCTCGCGACCGGAGGACTGAAGAAGCTTTTCTCGAAGACGGCGAAGAGCCGACTGGCCGGCGTCGGGATCGGCACGCTGGCGACGATGCTCTTACAGAGCTCGGGCGCAACGACGGTCCTCGTCGTCGGCTTCGTCAACACCGGGGCGATGACCCTCGAACAGGCGGTCGGCTACATCATGGGGGCCAACATCGGCACCACGATCACGGCGCAGCTTGTCGCCTTGGGCGGGATTTCCTCTTCCTTCCCGCTGACGGAGATCCTGATCGCCTTAACCCTCGTCGGCGTCCTTATGGCGATGATCTTCCAGAAGAAGCGGCCCAAGGTGGCCGGAATCGGCAACTTCCTCATCGGACTCGGCCTCCTCTTCCTCGGCCTCTACGTGATGACCGAGAACATGAAGGTCCTGATCTCCACGAGCCCCACCCTGAAAGGCGTCCTCTTAGCGCAGGACCTCACCGCCTCGGGCGGGAAGGACTACTCCTTCGCGTCGAACCCCTTCTTCCTTCTTTTCCTCGGCATCGCCTTAACCGTCCTGGCCCAGTCCTCTAGCGCCATCACCAGCCTCCTTCTCTCCCTCTCCATGGCCGCCGGCACCGTCCTCTGCGGTGGCGGGAACGGCGTCCTTTATCTAATCTTAGGCACCAACATCGGCTCTACCTCCACCGCCCTTCTCTCGGCCATCGGTTCGACCACGAACGGAAAGCGGACGGCGGTAATCCACTTCCTCTTCAACTTCCTCGGCTCCATCCTCTTCTTTGTCCTCTTCCTCTGTTGGCCCTCCTTCAACGCGATGACCTTCCAGCGGATCTTCCCGGACAACCCGAGCGAGCAGATCGCGATGTTCCATACCTTCTTCAATCTGTTCTGCACCGTGATCTTCCTCCCGCTGACGAAGGCCTTCGTCTGGGCGAGCGAGAAGATCGTCCCCGAGAAGAAGAAGGCGACCGACGAGGAGATGCTCGATCCCCGTCTTCTCAACACGCCGGCCTTCGCTTTACGGGAAGCCGTGAAGTACTACCATCTGATGTCGGAGACCGCGATGGCGGACCTCAACCTGGCCGTTGACGCCTTCCTCGCCCGGGACGAAGGAAAGAAAGAGGCCATCGACAGCAAGGAGAAGGACGTCCTGAGGATGTCCCAGAGGCTGAGCGCCTACCTGGTCGACATCTCCTCCCAGGGCATCAGCGAGGAAGGGGCGAAGAAGATCTCCAGGATGCAGCTCGACCTAGCGGACATCGTCCGTCTGACCGAGGTCGCCGACAACATCACCGGCTATACCCGGCATGAGGTCGAGGAGGACCTGCACTTCTCCAAGGCCGTCGAGGAGCAGCTGAGGGTCATGAAGGAGGACCTCAACATCCAGTTCCGGCAGACCGAGATGATCGTCGACTACCCGAGCCTGAACCTTCTCTCCAAGACGCGGGCGATGGAGAATCGGATCGACAACCAGCGGACCATGATGGTCAAGAGCCACTTAAAGCGGCTCGAGGAAGGGACTTGCCCGCCCCAGAACTCCAACGTCTTCATCAACCTCGTCGGGAACCTCGAACGTTGCGGCGACCACCTCAACTTCATCGCGGAGCGCTCCTGTCAGGACCTCCTTTCGAAGGTCCGGCAGAACGCCAGCGAGGACGAGCCGTTCCATCCGTAGGATTTCTTTCCCGGAGGCCGGGAAAGGAGCGACCGGGCTTAGCCCGGCTTTTTTCTGCGGGAAGGGAGGATTCCCGTCAAGTGTCGGTTCCCGGACACGGTTTCTTCGGAAGCGGGTTACCGGCAACCTCTCCTAAAACCTCGGTTTCTGAAGATCAAGATCCCCGCCCAGAAAAAAGTCGCCCCTTAAGGCGACTCTATGGGTTTATCCCTTGCTTTTCGGGATAATCCCTTCGACTACGGTACACTCCATGCCGACACATAGAGGGTTCGCAGGAAATTTCGATGGCGGAGAGAATCAAGCTCTATTTGAACCCGATATTGGTTGCTCTTAACAAGTTATTGGTGCAATTCCGTCGAGATGGGATATCAAAAGGATATCCTGTCGAGTTAAGACTCCGCTTTTGAAAAGGCATATCTCGGTATGAAGTGGTACTGCGAACCTCTTTTCTTGAGGGAGTCGGCCCAAGAATAATCCAGAAGCAAGAGAAGAAACCGGTAATGGTCTCCTTTCACCTTTCTTGACTGCCTTCTCTCGTCTCCTCGACTTCCCATAGTCAAAAGGAAAATGAATCCTGCGAACACGGAGAAGGGACTTCCCGCAAGGTTTCTATCGTCAAGGGGTGTGGGAACAGCAATTTCAAGAACGGGTCAGTCAAGCCAAGCCACTTCTTTTTCCACTTCCCAGAAACTCTTGCCATCCCATATCTTCGCCTTGAGAAACTTCTCCCTCAGAGCATCCTCGTTAGGGCCTTCCATCTCGATTTGATCGAAATCCATTTTATCGCCGTCTGCGTCAAGGATGTCTTCATAGTATTTGTCGTCGATATTCCTAGCTCTCCACTTCATGATCCTTTCATGCATCGTATGATCAGTGTCAAAATAGCCCTCCAAGAAATAGATGAACCCGTGGTAATAAATGGTTGCATCCGCATTCCACCATCCGGTGTCCAAGAATTGACTTAGATTGCCATTGATCATATCCAATATCCTCCCGATAAAATCCCTATTTCTTCTTCCCTTCATCACTGATAGACAGGGCAGCTTTCTGTTCTAAACTGTCCTTTTCATATATGTGCATAGGCCAAATGCTGTGCTCTCTATCACCATGATTCTAATTAGGTTCCGGAAGATAAGCAATCTCAAGGATTGGCCAGTGTAATTCTTTCTTAGTATTCGTTTCTTCGACCGACTCAAGCGAAGCGAGATGTCGGTCCATCCTTCTTCGTTCCCCTCCGTGATGTGTGCCTTACGTAATCTGTCATCCGTATGCCGCTATTCGTTTCTTTCCTTCGTAGACTGTGCCTTGTCGCACAGCAATCCGTGCTTTTGAAAAGAATGGGATGTGGGGAAGAAAGGATGATCTAATCCCAATCAGTCGGAGTCCAAATCCGGAAGAAAATTTCCCTTGGATGCCATCTTCTTCTTGGCTTCTTCCAGGTATTCATCGGCCCTGTCTTCAATGATGGCTTGGATAAATCTCTGGTCTAGCCAAAGGCATTGTCCAAGATATGTTTTGGAACCGGTCAGCTTATCCGGCACCAGCAGAGGCTTTTGGCCCCTTGCAAAATCCTGACCCTTGGGTCGAATATGTGAAACTGGATTTGTCTTTTTTCCGACGAAGTTAGTCATGTGGAGCGTGGTGATTTTGGAGCCGTTTGTCGTTTTTATTCCTCGAACAATGTCTCCCTTCATCAGTGTCTCTGACGCTTTGTCATAGGTGAATCTGATGAACCCGTCTGAAACTATGTCTGGAAGACGGTAAATCTTTATTCCATCGAAGACATAATCCTTCGGCATTGCTTTTCCGTTTGAGTCTTCTTCAGGATTCATGTTTCTGAATACGCAAAGGAAGAGAGAGGCCCCTTCAAAGTAATTAGACCATTTAGACTCTCGCCAGGATTCAACCGTAGTGTCCTCGAAATTGATGTTTCCGAAGGACATATCCTGTTCGATATGGCCATCTTTTTCCACTCGCACCGCCTTGACGATAATGTTAGCCTTTACGAATTCCTCTGTCTTGGTAAGGTCCTTCAGATTTGCCATGGCAGACACATAAAGAGCGTAGGCATTCTTGGCCTTCGCATTGACTTTTGGGAATATCTTTTGGAGCTCTGAGACGTGCTTTCCCTTGTATTTTTCAGTTCTTTCAAGGATGTAGTCGATGGGATTTTTCGTTTCGGAAACGATGTGTTCGAATGTTTCGTTGGATACGTATTTCCGAATGAGTGCCGTAAGAAAGGAAGCCTTGAAGGAAAATGCTCGGGTAGGGGCTTTCACATCCGAGCCCAATTGATCTTGGAGGTCTTTGCCCTTCCCGGCACCTTTGCGGCAGGCGGCGAGATAGTTCGTAGAGGATTCCGAAATCAATTCGGCCTTGCTGTCGTTTATCATCCCCAAGATTGTGTCGTAATCCGATTTGATGATGGATTTGTCTTCGTCGGTCAGCTGATAGATAAAGGACTTGATGATGGGAAAGCTTTTGTAGTTCACGGCTTTGTCATGTTCAGGTCTGATGTATTCATAGCAGGTAATCATCATGCAGTCGCATTTGGACAGCAGATGACTACGCTCAAAAGGAACACCTCGGTCATTTATGTAGTTAATCATGTTTAGGACGAGTCTCTCCTTCGCATGATAGACATTGCCGTTCTTTGTCTTCTTGTATGGAATCAGTCCTGTGACTTTGAGTTCCATTTGGGCATCGGGAAAATCTGCAGTCGGATTGCTGTTTGGATTCTGGCCAAGGAAAATCTGAACGACCTGGCCGATGTTTCCCTTGTTCTTAGGGTCATCCAGGTAATTCGTGGTATCTATTTGTTCGATGGTCTCTCCATCCATTTTCTCGGCTTTTTCGAGGTATTGTCGCCGCTTTTTCTCTATCTCGTCCATGGTCTTTGTGTCTACAGAAAAAGATAGCAGGGAAAGAACCAGTTATCAATCTTTCCAGAATCGAAGTCTACTATTTCTCTCCGTCAATGATTTTTCCAATCTGTTCTCCCATGGCTTCGATGAGACCACAGACAAGGGCGTTTCCAGCGATGAAATAGCGCTTTTTAGGACTCATACCGGTGTTGGTCCAATTGTCAGGAAACTCGTCCATTCTCTCGCATTCCACGGGGGTGAGAATACGGTATTTTCCTGAGACGGGGTCTTGTATGAGATGGCTGCTGCGGTTTGTCGTGCCCTCGCTGGTGAGCATCGTCCTTCCAGGCATATCGAGATTGTCGGGAAAGGGAATCGGGCCTTCGGAATAGACGTATTCGTGGCCGTTTTTGGCTGTCCTCTTTATCTTCTTTGCGCCTTTCAGGTACTTGAATTTTTCTACATTGACCTTGTAGCAATAGTCCGGGACGTTCTTCGTGTCGAGGATTTTTCCAAGGGTCTTCTTTTTCCCTTTATATGTGGAGGATGTCTTCATCGTCCAATAATGTCCGTCAATGCAGTAACCATCCGATTCGAAATCCGCCGCGAACTTTTCGGAAACCTCAAGAACGGTTGGGTATTTCTCCTTGTCAGAAACGTTTCCATCGATAGGTTCAATGACTTTCATGGAAGGAAATGGAGCGGAGAACATCGAATCGTGAAGAATGACGTCCTCGGTTTTTTCGGATTTTACCTTAATTTTAAAAGACTTGTAGTATTCGGTGGATTTGTGGAAGGCAAAGATGAATGTTCTCCTCCTTCTTTGGGCATGCCCGTAGTCGGCTGCGTTTATGACCTTCCATTGGACTCCGTAGCCGGCATCCGCAAAGCAACGGAGCATGATTCCGAAAGCTTGCCCTCTCTGCTTGGAAGGAGCCTTCAAAAGACGATCGACATTTTCTAGGAGGACAAACTTGGGCTTCTTGGCTTTGAGTATGTCGTTGATTTGCCACCAGAGAACGCCCTTCTTTCCCTCGATGCCTTTCTCCTGACTTAGGGATCTTGCTACGGAATAATCCTGGCATGGAAATCCGCCGACAAGCAGAGTATGGTCGGGAATCTTTTTCTTGTTGACCATGGATATGTCTTCGTTGGAAGCGCCCTCTTTCCCAAACCTCAGCGCATAACAATCGAAGGCTTCCTGGGACTTGGTGGCAGGCTCCCATTGATTTGCCCAAACAAAAGTCCAATCGCCATTCTCGATGGCTCTCCCGTCTTTCCCAATTTTCTTAATTTTGTTGAGTCCAACACGGAAACCGCCAACACCGGCAAACAATTCAACGACCGTCTTTTCCATAGATGAGCCTCCATTGGAGATATTCCTATTCTACTGAATCGAGAAACAAAGATCAAGATCCTTTCTGAAAAAAATCACAGCGCTTGCGACAACAAAAGGACTGGAATTTTAAGCTCGGTCCCTTGCGTTTGCTAAGCAATGCAGCCCTTGGGGGTTCGTGAACTTTTCATTGGCCTCCGGTAGGCTATGCGTTTTCTATTTGAATTCGCTTTTCAACCCTTCTGTGACTTCCCTCTTTCGAGACTTTCCATTTTTTTAAAAATTTATGGGAAGTTTCTGCGTTTTTCGGAAGCGTGGAAATAAAAACGAACCCTGTACGAGTCAGGTACAGAGTTCGTATCGCTGCAAATGGCGGAGGAAGAGGGGTTTGAACCCTCGCTAGGTTGCCCTACTACTGGTTTTCGAAACCAGCCCCTTCAGCCTCTTGGGTATTCCTCCACCGAAAGACGGCGTGAAGAATTATAACGCAAGACGCCGCCTTTGAGTAGCCCTTAAGGGAGAAATTCCTCCGTCCCGAAGCATTCGGACGGGGAAGAACCTATAATAGAACGGCAAAGGAGCCTTCCTATGCCTGAAAAGAAAGCACGAGTCCTCCCCGTCGATCCTCCGGAGGTAAGAAAGACCACGCGGCCTTTCCCTGCGGAGCTTTTCATCTCCCTCCTGCTGGTCTTTCTCTCGGCCCTCGTCGGACCTCTCCTTCTCTCGCTCCGTCTCTTCCAACCGGGGTCGGAGGACCTCTCGGCGCTCACCTACAGCATGAACTCCGACGGGACGCCGAAGCAGCTTCTCTTCTCCCGCTCGCTCCTCTTCACTTCCCTTGCCGGCGGAGCTCTCTCCCTGCTCCTTCTCACGCTTCTCCTGCTCCTCGTCCGTCCGAGCGGCCTGAAGCCGACTGTGGGAAGGAAGGGAAAGTACCTCATCTCCTACCTCGTCCTCATCCTGTTCGGGCTTCTGGCCTACGTCGTGATCGACCAGCTTGGAAACCTCGCCGCCATGAAGCCTTCCTCCGCTCCGCTTCCCTATGAGCATAAGGGGACGCTCTACCTCGCCCTCTACGTCAGCGGCGTCCTCTCCGGCCTCTACGCCGTCCTCCTCTATAAGATGTACTTCGAGCAGAGGACCCTGTCCAACCGCTTCTTCTGGGAAACGCTGCGCTTCGTCATCGTCGGCCTTATTGCGACCGTCGTAGACTTCTTAACGACCTCCCTCTTCCAGTTCCTCGTCTTCCGGGGCTCGACGGCCGGATATGTCTCCGTCGTCTCGACGGCCATGGGCTTCCTCCTCGGGACCGTTGTCAACTACCTCCTTTCGACCTACATGGTCTATAAGGCCGCCAAGAGCGGCTTCTCCAAGACCGTGAGAGGACAGCTCCTCTTCTGGCTCTTCTCGCTTCTCGGCCTTGCCCTTTCCGCCGGTGTCTATTACCTCTGCTATAACGTCCTCGGACTGGCTCACGGCGTCAAGTTCTTCTCCGCCCCGGTCTCCTTCCTGATCCGGACCCTGGCGAACCTCGTCTACTCCTTCTGCTGGCGCAAGTTCGTCGTCTACCGGAAGTAAAGTAGTAATTACGCATGACAGCCTGACAGACATGGAAAACAGCGGTAATCATGCGGACTGAAGCCGGAGGAATCTGGCAAAACAGCAGATTTTTAGAATGAGGCCAGCGACAGCACGGATCAAAGGCAGGCATCGACAGGATGCCCCGGTCCGTGCTTCTTATTTCGACCGCCTGGTTCCTCTCATGTTCTCCCGGATC
>Ga0256406_1003015_pt1 | contig 22058 bp, 13 predicted proteins | sample RumenRJG_03DNA_FD_185986 | JGI IMG/M metagenome (GOLD analysis project Ga0256406, IMG submission 185986) | Bovine rumen microbial communities from Lethbridge, Alberta, Canada - RJG_03 | ecosystem: Host-associated > Mammals > Digestive system > Stomach > Rumen | place: Canada: Alberta | collected... | reverse complement strand
TGTCGGGCCACGATTCCGCAGAATTCTTCATTTTGTTACCGTTCACGCGCCACCTAAAACGGCTAAGATTTTACAGTACCTTTGCCTGAGCATTACTGGCTGTTATAAGTTTTATCCGTGAATTCTTCAAGAAGTGGATTGCGAGGACTGTCTGACGAAGGCGCTTGTGCCTGAGGAGTTCCGCAGCTTCATAAAATCAGGATAAAACTTTGTTACAGCCAGTTTGCGAATGGCAACAGGACTGTAAAATCCTTGCCGTACATAGTTGTGAGTGAACAGTAACCACTGCTCACGTAAAAAAAGCAGAAAAACGGTCTTCCCTGTTCCCCGGAAACATACCGTTCTTCTGCTTTATACCTTCTTTATTCCGTTCTGTCATCCGCCGCATTCGGCTGCACCTCCATCAGAATCCGAATGGTGCACGATAACCGGTTCTGCTGGCAATTTCTCCGTAGAACTCAAAAACCTCTTTCATATAGGCATGAAAACGATCCTTCAGAGATTTCTTCTCATTTCTTGCATTGTAAACTCTAGCGGTATTCTTTCTCATTGCAGTTCTGCTTGTTGCTGTATTTGTACTCATCATTATGTGAACTCCTTTCTTACGCTTCTCATCGATTTCTTTTCTTTTCGTTATCTGACATTTCCAGATACATCTTGATATGTCGCGATATATTTGTATATGTCTGCATCTGTCAGGATATTCCCGGATACATTGCTTCGGTTTCTGCTTTTCTATCGCAGCATTTTCTTCTTTTTTTGCGGTCCGCTTCTTTCCTGCTGCAATTGTAATGTAGCACCTTTTCTGCTATACTTCTCATCAGAAAAAGCAAAAAACCAATCAATTCTTGCTATCGTGTATAATCGTGTATGAAAAAGGAGGGGCTCTTATGATTCCCATATATGAAGAAAGCGCCGATCATCTGCAGATTGTAGAACAAAAATCCACACATATACCACCGCATCTCCACCAGTCCATTGAGATCATTCTCGTGTCGAAGGGAGGTCTCGTGGCCGGAACCGGCATCGATCTCTTTGATATGCACAAGGGGGATCTCTGCATAATTTTTCCCAACCTGATTCATCATTATCAGATTTTTTCTCCCGGCGAGAACCGGCATATTACCCTGCTTGCTTCACCCTCCTATTTTGGATCCTATGCCGAACTGCTCCGTACCTGCGAACCGGAAAATCCGGTCATCTCTGCGGAAAAGCTCCATCCAAATATAACCTATGCCCTGGACAATCTGCTGGAGATCAACCGGGGACTGGTCTACTCTTCCCCTCTTGACAGCCAAAAAAAGACACACAGAAAGTCACAGCACCTTGCTCCGAATACAAAATCACAGCTTTCTGACCCGAACACAGGATCGCACTCCTTTGCTCTAAAGACAAAAAAAAATTCTGTTATGCCTGCGGCGGCTGCGCCATCACAAACCTCTGTGAATACTCTGGCTCTGAATCACGCTTTTACCCAGATCATCCTTGCCAGATGTATGCCCCTGCTTACGCTCCGAGAGAGAGCTGACCTGAAGGATCACGACATCGTCTATCAGACAGCTGTCTATATTTCCGCCCACTACAAGGAGAACATCACCCTTTCCGGGATGGCTCAGGCACTGGGAATCAGTCAATTTTCCCTCTCCCGCGTTTTCTCCGGCGTCTTCCATCAGAATTTCAACCATTACCTCAATGACGTGCGGCTCGAGCACGCCGCAGCCATGCTGACCGACGGCGACGAATCGGTCACGGAAATCTATCTCGACTGCGGATTCCAGAGCCAGGCCACCTTTAACCGCGTCTTCCAGGCCAGATACCACATGACACCCCGGCAGTACCGTAGTCTCAAGGGCACCGCCGCCGAGTCCTGACCCGCCGGACGAACTGCAACGAGATAAAACGCGCTAGGCGAGTTTTGTCTCGCTATCGCGACGCTCGCGTAAAAAAGGGCTGCCTCACGATTTTGTGCGACAGTCCCTTTTTCTATCAGTCAAAAAAGCTTTTACAAATTTGCAATATGTAATTCAAAAATGCCTGGTCAACGCTTTCCACATAACGATAATTCCGCGCATTGATATCCATATATCGTAAATGTCCGCATAACACTTTTCCCGTTGTCTTTAATCCATCCGGCAATGGTATGTTCAAAGGAAAATCATTGGCGTGAGATATCGGGCATACAATTGCGAAATGACCGCAGTATTTTTGATATTTGTTTGTGCTCACAACAAGCGCCGGACGTGTTTTTTGTTGTTCATGTCCTACACTTGGGTCAAAATCCACAATAATAATATCCCCCTGTTTTACCATATTTCTTCTCCGGCCGGACCTCCCCATTCAATATCTTCCATTTTATCTTTTCCATCATAGTTTTTAAAAAGATCATCCAATCCGTTGAAATGATATTCCGGAACAATTTCGATATGATCGTCATGTAAGGAAACATCTACCGTATCTCCTTCTACGAGATGGAACATTTTTGATATTGGAGATGGAATAGAAACAGCTAAACTGTTGCCTATTTTTCTAGCTTTAACTTTCATATGTCGTCCCTCCCGATCTTCCACATATGTGCTCTTGTGTATATACATAAGTATATACGCTCTTTATCAGTTGTCAATACCACATCGTTCGTCGTCCTCCCCATATCACCACATTTTAATCCACTTCATTAATCCTTTACGCATTAGCTGGAAATATCCTTTGTACTGAAGAAAAAGGGCTGCCACACGATTTTGTGCGACAGTCCCTTTTTCTATTCGTCAAAAAAACTTTTACAAACGAGATAAAACGCGCTGCGCGAGTTTTATCTCGTTATCGCGACGCTCGCTGCTATTTTGTCCTCTTATTCCGCGCAGAACATCTCGTTATGGAGAAGCTTGTGCTCCTTCCCCTTCAGCATTCCGTCGTACAGCGCCAGGATGGTCGGGTTCTCGTTGCACTTGCGGATGACTGAGCTGTGGTCCGCCTTGTAGATGCCATCTCTTCTGGCCGCCTTAGTACGGTCTCCGGCAAGTCTCGGCTGCCCTCCTCCCATGATACATCCGCGCCGGCAGGCCATGACCTCAATCAGATCATAGCTCTTCTCTCCGCTCTTTACCTGTTCCATCACCTTGCCGGCATCCGCCAGGCCGGATACGACACAGATATTCAGCTCTCTGTCCTTATACGGAACCGAGAACTCACGGATGAACTCGTCCTCACGCACCCCACAGGCCGCGATCTTATCCAGCGTCTCCTGGTCGTGTCCCTCTGTCATTCTCCGGAGAACAGCCTCGGTTACACCGCCGGATACGCCAAAGATTACGCCGCCGCCGGAACCGAGTCCGAACGGAATATCCGAAGCTTCCGGCTCCAGGTCCGCAAAATCAATGCCCGAGGTGCGGATCATATCGATCAGCTCCGTCGTCGTCAGAACATAATCGGTATCCGGCCCGCCTTCGGTGAAGCTGTTCGGTCTCTTCGCTTCCATCTTCTTCGCCGTGCAGGGCATGATGGAAACCATAACCGTTCTTCTGCCGTCGGGGTTGTTCGCCGGATCCCGGTAATATTCCTTCGTGACCGCGGAGAGCATTCCCTGCGGCGAACGGCACGTCGAAACGTTCGGCGTAAGCTCCGGGAACTGATCCCCGACATACTTCACCCACGCCGGGCAGCAGCTGGTCAGAAGCGGAAGCGCTCCTCCATGCTCCACCCGGTCCACAAACTCCGCAGCCTCCTCCATAATCGTGAGATCCGCTCCGAAGGTGGTATCATATACCTCGTCAAATCCGATCCGCCGCAGCACATTGGCAATCTTGCCCATCACGCTCTTGCCCTTCGGAAGTCCGAAGGCGGCTCCTACCGCTACGCGGACCGCCGGAGCGACCTGCGCGATCACGCGCACGTTCGGATCTCCCAGAAGATTCCAGACCTCTGTGCGGTTGTGATGGATGCTGATTGCCCCCGTCGGACAGAAGACACGGCACTGACCGCAGTTAACACAATCCGTATCGCCGATTTTTTTGTCAAAAGCCGGCATAACCATAGCCTCCGCTCCGCGGTTGGCAAAATTGATTGCCTCGATCCCCTGGATCTCGCTGCAGACGCGGACACAGTTTCCGCAGAGGATACACTTGTTCGGATCCCGCACGATCGAAGGAGAGCTGAAATCCAGCGGCATCTGTTCCTTGTAGTTCTGGAAACGCACACGCATGATGCCAAACCGCTTTGCCAGCGTCTGCAGGTTGCAGTCTCCGCTCTTCTCACAGGTCAGGCAGTCCCGGCAGTGCGCCGCCAGAAGCAGCTCGATAATCAGCTTGCGGTATTTACGAAGCTTTTCTGTATTTGTATAGATCACCATCCCGTCGCGGGGTTCCTCTGAGCAGGAGGCAAACATCCTGCCTCTCTCGTCCTCAACCATGCACAGTCTGCAGGCGCCGAAGGTAGACAGCTCCGAGTGATAGCAGAGGGTGGGAATGTCGATTCCCGCTTTCCGGATGATTGTAAGAAGGTTTTTCTCGTCGGTAAATTCTGTTTTTCTACCGTCAATCGTAATTACTCCCATGTCATCCCTCCTAAGCCTCAATGTAAATAGCATCAAATGCGCAGTTGTCCTTGCAGGTCGAGCACTTGATACAGAGATCATTGTCGATGTGGTAGCATTCCTTGCGGACGCCGGTGATGGCTCCAACCGGACAGTTCTTCGCGCACTTTCCGCAGCCGCGGCAGAACTCCGGATTGATCACAAACTTGCGCATCGCGGTGCAGACCTTCGCCCGGCACTTCTTGTCCACAATATGCTCAATATATTCGTCACGGAAGGTATTCAGAGTACTCAGAACCGGCAGAGGCGCACTCTTCCCGAGTCCGCACAGCGACATGTTCTTGACCATGGTCGCCAGCTCCTCCAGGCGGTCCAGATCCTCCATTTCGCCCTTGCCGCCCACAATCTTTTCCAAAATCTCCAGCATGCGCTTCGTGCCCTCACGACAGGGAACGCACTTACCGCAGGACTCTCTCTGCGTAAAGCTCATGAAGAATCTCGCGACCTCCACCATGCAGGTATTGTCGTCCATGACAACCAGACCGCCGGAACCGACGATGGCGCCGTATTTCTTCACAGTTTCAAAATCAAGCGGCACGTCGAGATGGTCCTTCGTCAGACATCCGCCGGATGGACCGCCGATCTGAACCGCCTTGAAGGTTCCGCCGTCCTTAAGGCCTCCGCCGATATCAAAAATAATCTCCCGCAGGGTCGTTCCCATCGGAACCTCGATCAGTCCCGTGTTCTGAATCGAACCCGTCAGAGAGAAGGTCTTCGTGCCCGGGGAGCTCTCGGTACCGATGCTGCGGTACCAGTCCGCGCCCTTCAGGATGATCTTCGGCACGTTGGCATAGGTCTCGACATTATTCAGAACGGTCGGCTTTGCCCACAGACCCTTCTCAACCGTACGTGGCGGCTTCACACGCGGCATGCCGCGGTTGCCTTCAATCGATGCCGTCAGGGCAGAGCCCTCGCCGCAGACGAATGCGCCCGCGCCTCGGTTGATATGCATGTGGAAATTGAAGTCCGTTCCGAGGATATGATCACCCAGAAGCCCCTTGTCCTCCAGCTCCGCTATAGCATGGCGAAGCCGCGCCACCGACATCGGGTACTCGGCACGCACATAGATATATCCGTTCTCACTGCTCACCGCATAGCCGGCGATCATCATACCTTCGATCAGCTTATAGGGATCGCCCTCCATGACCGAGCCGTCCATGAACGCTCCCGGATCCCCTTCATCGCCGTTGCAGACTACATAGCGCTCCTTCTCCTTCTGGCGCGCCACCTGCTTCCACTTGCGTCCGGTGGGGAATCCGCCGCCGCCTCGTCCCCTCAGTCCCGAGCGGTCTACCTCATCGACGATTTCCTCCGGCTTCATCTCGAACAGAGCTTTCTGAAACGCCTGGAATCCGCCGGAAGCCAGGTACTCATCCAGAGACTCGGAATCATACTTTCCGCAGTTCTCCAGAACCACTCTGGTCTGCTTCGCGATAAACGGAATCTCATCCGGAGACACATAGGTCACGCCCTTCTGCTTGTACAGCAGGCTTTCAATCGTGTCGTCTCCCAGAACCGTCCGATCAAAAATATCCTGACAGTCAGACGGATGAACCTTTGTATACTGCACGACCCGGTCGCCCTTCTGAATCCGTACAAGGGGTCCCAGCTCACAGACGCCCTGACACCCGGTCTTCTTGATCCCGAGGTGCGCGTCCGATCCGTGCGCGCCGAATTCCACCGTCACGCCCGGCGTATCGCCCGCGATCCGCATAAACTCTTCATAAACCTTCTCTGAGCCCGACGCTATGCATCCGGTACCGGAACATACGAGAATACGGCAGTCGTAGGACGCCATCTCCTCATTGGCAAGCTCTGTTCTCTTCCTCAGATCCTCTCTTGTCTCAATCATTCCGGTCACCTCGCAGTTCATGAATCAGATCCAGTGCAGATTCCGGTGTCATCTTCGGATGAACCTCCTCGTTTACCATGACCGTCGGCGCAAGTCCGCATGCGCCAAGACATGATACCGTCTCCACTGTAAAGAGCATGTCATCCGTTGTGTGCTTTTTCGCGCTCAGTCCGAGCTCCTTCTGGAACGCCTCCAGAATCGGTGCGGATTTTCTGACGTGGCAAGCCGTGCCGTCACAGACCTTGATCACGTACTTTCCCTTCTCCTCAAAGGAAAAATTCTCGTAAAATGTCGCTACGCTGTAAGCCTTGGATTCGCTGATGCCGATCTCCTTCGCCACGTAGGTGAGCAGTTCCCCGGGCAGATATCGATATTCCGACTGAATATCCTGCATGATCGGAATCAGTGACGATGGCTTCTTCCCATAGCTGGCGATGATCTCATCCGCCTTCTTGTAGTAGCATTCGTCTAGCATACCATCCCTCCTTATCCATGCGGCTCTCCGTGAGCCACTGTTTTTTGGCCTTGATTCGATCATATCTCAGTTATCTCAAAATATAAACAATTCAGCCATATATTTTTCAATTATTTTGTGGTATCTGATGAGGATGTGTGCTTCTTTCAGAATTTTACATTGTCATATTATCCAAATCACGAGACCAGACAAGGCAAGTACATGTTCGTCCTGTTGAATTTCATAATTGAGGTGTGCTGGAAATCAGATATATTTTCGAAGATCCGGAAAAAACAGATGCGCCCCGGCGAACGCATAAGGAACACAGAAATGCATTGATACAGGAATCCATGCAGAAATGTATGGATACCGGAATACGTGCATACAGAAATGCATAGATACCGGCAGGTATTTGCGTGAGGCTCTGCAGAATGCAGCGAGACCGCCCGGGAATCTCCCGGACGGTCTCGCCCATGTCAGTCAACAGACAGATCATAAATTGTGACACATACTGTATAAGCTACGGATTGCCTCATTCAGCTGTCTTTGTTGCGTACATGAAGTACTTGTTGCCGGTCTTGGTCATGTATACGCCGGAAACATTGGACTTCATCATCCAGATGTCGTTGTAGAAGTACAGCGGGATTACCGCATTGGTATCCATCAGCATCTTCTCGGCCTGGATAAGGTCATCGGTACGCTTTGCGGTGTCAACCTCTGTGCGGGCTTCCTCAAGAAGCTTGTCGTAGTCCGCCCAGTTCTGCGGTGCTGCAGCGGTCGGGTTCTTGCCGAACTGCATATCGTCATTTCCGCTGTCACTCTGGAATACCTCAAGCATGTTGGACGGATCATCATAGTCTGCAACCCATCCGCCGCGGCACATCGTGTAGTTTCCGTTCTGACGGTCAGAGATGAAGACCTTCCAGTCTTCGGTCTTGATGTTTACTTCGATTCCGAGCTTGCTCAGATCATCCTGAATCAGCTGAGCAGCCTTCTCATTGGAAGATCCGGAGTTTGTCAGGTACTCGATGGAGATCGGGGTAGACGGCTTGTAGGTTCCGTCGCCGTTGTCGGTGAAGGTGTAGCCGGTCGCGCTCTCCAGAAGCTTTACAGCCTCCTCAAGATTGTCAGCACCTGTGGTTGCTGCATCGTAATACGTCTGAGACCAGGTGCCGCCGTTTCCGTCGGACATAGCGGACGGAACATAAGAACCAGCCGGCTCCTGTCCGGTCTGTCCTACCGTATCTGCCATGTACTGACGATCGATAACCAGGGAGCATGCCTTGCGGAAGTCGCTTGCCTGCTGCTCGGTCATTCCGTCAAAGAGCGGAGCGTTTACATTGAATCCGGTGTATACAGTTCCAAGCATATCTGCGATATAGAAGTCAGAGAAGTTCTTCACATTCGGAATCTCATCGGTGGAAATGCTGTCGATGAAGTCAAGGTCTCCGCTGTTGTAAGCCGCGAAGGTAGCGGTGTCATCTGCGGAAAGCATGAAGTTCAGCTTCTCGATGGTTACGTTGTCCGCGTCATAGAAGTTCGGGTTCTTGGTGTACTCCATGGACGCGTCATGGTTCCAGGCGGTGCAGGTGTATGCGCCGTTGGATACAAAACCAGCCTCAGCCGCCCAGTTGCCCGGGTTGCTTCCGTCCGGATCTGCCTTCTCAACCGCTGCCTGCGGAACCGGATCAAATACCGGGAACGCAAGAAGCTGATCGAAGTATGCACACGGATTGTTCAGGGTGATCGTCAGTGTGTAGTCGTCTGTCGCCTCTACCTTCAGGGTGCCGTCGTCATTTTTTGCGATGATATCGAAGAGGTATCCGTAATCCGCAGCGGTATCCGGATTGGCAGCACGGTTCCAGCTGTATACAAAATCCTTTGCTGTCAGATCGGTTCCGTCGGACCATTTGGTCTTTTTCAGCTTGACGGTCCACTGGGTTCCATCATCGGAGATCTCCGGATCGCCGTCTGCGATCGCCGGTGTGAGCTTGTCATCCTTGTCATAGGTGTACAGACCTACGAAGGAGTTGACAGCCAGGCACGCACCGTCAACGGTGTTGTTCAGTGCCGGATCCAGATGCTGCGGCTCAGACGCAAGGTTGATGTACAGGGTAGATGCGTCGTTGTTCAGCTTCGCCGTAGACGGAGTCTTGTCTCCTGTCTTTCCGGCTGCCGCTTCGCTTCCTGTGCTTGCAGCTGTGGTTGCATTCGAACCGGAAACAGCATTGCCTCCCTGCTGGAGAGAACCTGCGTTTCCACATGCGCCGAGGCCGACTGCCATAGCAGATGCCAGCGCTAATGCGACTAACTTCTTTTTCATATTGCTTCCTCCTATTTCTGCTATCTGTTCTCCAGATAGATATTTATGTCAAACTCCCAAACGGGAGGTATGACCGAAAAACTTCTATGCGGAATATACGCAGCTTTGTGCCACAAACTATATAAGTCGCTGCGTCACCTCGCTACTTTGCAGCTTCCGTTCCGCTTAACAAAGCCATACCAGACACATGGATGCGTCCGGGCAAATCATGGTTACCGGTTCCAGCATGCGCACCTGTGACCGTTTCCTCTGTCTGTCAGAGGCGGTCTTTCCTGCGTGCACTTCTCCGTCGCATATTTGCAGCGGGTCCGGAACGGACAGCCGGTCGGCATATGCAGCGGGCTTGGTACATCGCCTTCCAGAATAATCCGGTGACTGTGTCTGGCAGTTTCCGGATCCGGAATCGGAATAGCGGAAAGCAGGGACAGGGTGTACGGATGAATCGGATGATTCATCAGCTCGTCCGCATCCGCGATCTCCATCATGTGTCCCAGATACATAACCGCGATGCGGTCCGAAATGTGCTGTACCACCAGAAGATCATGAGCAATGAAGAGATAGGCGATGCCCAGCTGATCCTGCAGATCCTCAAACATGTTCAGAACCTGCGCCTGAATGGATACGTCCAGAGCCGATACCGCCTCATCGCAGACGATGAACGACGGATTCACGGCAAGCGCCCGGGCAATACCGATTCGCTGTCTCTGTCCGCCGGAAAACTCATGCGCATAGCGCATCGCATGCTCGGCGTTCAAGCCAACAGTCTCCAGAAGCTTCAGGATCTTTTCCCTGCGCTCCGCCCTGGTCTTATACAAATGATGGGTGTCCAGCGGCTCTCCGACGATGTCCTCAACGGTCATCCGGGGATCCAGCGACGAATACGGGTCCTGGAATACCATCTGCATCTTCTTCCGGTAGGGAAGCATGTTGACCTCAACGCGCTTTCCCTTCTTCGGCCTGCCGTTCGCATCGAGGACCGGATTTCCTTCCTCGTCGTACACATCGCCGCTGTCAAAAAGCACCTTGTCCTCGAACGTGATCCGTCCCGCCGTCGGCTCATACAGCCGCAGAAGCGTACGGCCGACCGTCGTCTTGCCGCATCCGGATTCTCCCACGAGACCCAGCGTCTCGCCCGGCATGATCTCAAAGCTGATATCATCGACCGCCTTCAGCGGAATCTTATGAAAGCCCTGCGATACCGGAAAATACTGCTTCAGATGCTCTACCTTAAGGAGCGGCTTTTTTTCCATGTCACTCATGCCTTTACCTCCCCATTCTCATACAGGTCCTTCACATTCATCCAGCAGCTTGCCCGATGCTCCGGTCCTACCTGATACTCGTCCGGAACCTTTTCCAGACAGATCTTCATCGCATTTTCACACCGCGGGCAGAAAGCGCAGCCCTTCGGCATGTTGAGAAGGTTGATCGGCGTTCCTCCGATCGGAACCAGCCGTTCATTCATGTTCTCAGTCGTCGGAATCGAACGCAGCAGACCCTTTGTATACTCATGCGCCGGATGGTAAAAAATAGCATCCGCGGTGCCGCGCTCGCACACACGCCCGCCGTACATAACAATGATCTCGTCACACATGGACGCAATGACGCCCAGGTCATGTGTAACCATGATGATCGCCATACCCATCTTCTTCTGCAGGTCCTGCATCAGCTCCAGGATCTGCGCCTGAATGGTAACGTCCAGCGCGGTCGTCGGCTCATCCGCAATCAGGATATCCGGCTCACAGCAGAGCGCCATGGCAATCATGACACGCTGGCGCATGCCTCCCGAAAGCTCATAGGGATACTGCTTCATACGGCTCTCCGGCTCATTTACACCGACGAGCGTCAGCATCTCGACCACCCTCTTCCAGGCCTCATCCTTATTCTTGTCCGTGTGAAGAAGAATTGCCTCCTTCAGCTGATAGCCGATCGTGAAGACCGGATTCAGAGAAGTCATCGGGTCCTGGAAGATAATCGATACCTTCTCGCCGCGGTACTTCGAAAGCTTCTTCTCATCCCACTTCGTGATATCCTCGCCCTTGTAGCGGATCTCTCCATCCACGACCCTTCCGGTCTCCGCGAGGATCTGCATGATCGAATATGCCGTTACCGATTTTCCGGAGCCCGATTCTCCCACGATTCCAAGGGTCTTGCCCTTCTCCAGGTTGAATGTCACTCCGTTGACCGCTTTTACTTCACCGGCATCCGTGAAGAAGCTGGTATGGAGGTTATCCACCTCCAGTAATAAATTATTTTCTTCAGACATGATTTCCTCTCTGTCCTTTCTGATTCGTCCATTCCCGTTTCTCCGGGAAAAATAATACCGGTATTTTTTAGACGGACCTGTCCGTATATCGAATACTTTTTGGGGACCCGACCTGTCAGTTCAGCTTCGAGTCAAACGCGTCCCGGAGTCCGTCGCCGATCAGATTCAGCGCAAGCACGATGACAACAATAACCAGCGCGGGAACCAGCAGACGGTACGGTGCGGAAGTGATCGTGGCCCGGGCGTCATTCGCCAGTGATCCGAGTGAGGTCATCGGAAGATTGACACCAAGTCCAAGGAAGGAGAGGTAGCTTTCGGTGAAAATAGCACTCGGCACCTGAAGCGCCGTTGTGATGATGATGATAGAAAGTACATTCGGCACGATATGCGTTCTCATGATCTTGCCGTTCGGCGTTCCGATTGCCTTCGCCGCCAGAATGTACTCATTGTTCTTAATCGAAAGGATTTGTCCTCTGACAAGCCGCGCCATGCCGACCCAGTACAGAAGGGCAAACACAATGAACATGGCGAGCATGTTGCCGCCGAGCTTCGCGAGCACCGTTCCCTTGATCAGAGGCGTCAGCCGCGCGTTCAGCACAACAGACAGCAGAATGATGATCAGCATGTCCGGCAGAGAGTAGATAATATCAACGATACGCATCATGATCAGGTCTACCTTGCCCCCGAAATATCCGGAAATCGTTCCGTAGATGACACCGATGATCAGGACCATAACCGCCGATACGACACCGACAGACAGGCTTACTCTGGTACCATATACGACACGGATGAAATAGTCACGTCCCAGGGAATCGGTTCCGAGGATGTGCGGAAAAAGCTTGACGCCGGTCTCCTGCATATACTGCAGCTCCCGCTGCGAATAATACATCGGAGGCAGATTGACCGCCGTTCCGTCGCGGTGGCCATTCACGGTGATCATGTCGCTGTAGCTGTACGGCACGATCATCGGGATCACAATGATCGCTACAATCAGAAGGATCAGAACGATGATCGAGGCCATCGCCATGTGGTTCTTGCGAAGGCGGCGGAATCCGTCCTTCAGGAAGCTGGACGACTCGCCCATTACCTCCTGCTGTTTCTTCTCCTCATCCGTGGCCTTTTCAAAATTTTTCTTATTAAATTTGCTCAGATCAATCTGCGAAGATAATATCTGTCGTTTCTTATATATATTCTCTGTTTCACTCATTTCAAAGCTCCTTCTTGGCGATCATTCAAAGGTGATTCTCGGATCGATCAGCTTATACACAATATCGGTAATCAGGTTGGCGACGATCATCAGAACCGCGAGGAAAATCGTCGTCGCCATGATCACGGAATAGTTCCGGTCGGTGATTGCCTTTACGAAATAGGTGCCGAGTCCCGGGACGGTGAAGATCGTCTCCACGACCATCGATCCTGTAATGATGTAAGCGATCTGCGGACCGAGATATGTCACGACCGGAATCAGTCCGTTCTTCAGCGCATGTACGAAGATAATCTTCGAACGGCTGACACCCTTCGCACGAGCCGTGCGGATGTAGTCCTGACTCAGCGCGTCAAGCATGGAGGTCTTCGTCAGACGCGTGATATAAGCCGTCGGATAGACCGCCAGTGAGATAACAGGAAGCACCAGACTCGGATTCGAGCTGAACACCGGAAAAATCGCGAGCTGTACGCAGAACACCAGAAGCAGCAGGGTCGCCAGAATAAAGGAAGGCATCGCTGTACCCAGCGTTGTGAAAAAGATGATGATACGATCCGGGATCTTATTCCGGTTCAGCGCAGCAATGGAACCGAGAATCACGCCGAATACAACGGCAATGATCATGGCGATTCCGCCGAGCTTTGCGGAAACCGCGAACTTGGAGAACAGATCCGGTCCGATCTCTCTTCCGTTCTTCATGTCGATTCCCCAGTCTCCGTGCAGAAGGTTTCTCATATAAAGCAGATACTGCTCTCCCAGAGGCTTGTCCAGATTATAACGCTTCGTCAGCGCGTCCATAACCGCCTGGCTCGGCGCCTTCTCCGCCGTGAATGGCCCTCCCGGGATCAGGTTCATAACAAAGAATGTGATGAGTGTAACGATGATGATCGACGCAATCGCCAGCACCACACGTTTTACCATGTACTTAGCCACTTTTTCCTCCTCTTTTCTAAGCAGAGACTGCCTCGGAGCTGTGTAACTTCAATGCCTCTTCCGAATTAACGCTTTACAATAATAAAGCAAAAAAAAGGCGTACAGATCGAGATCTGCACAGCTTGTACATCATGTCTGCTTATTTTATTCTACAATTATTCGAATGATACTAACTACTATATAAAAAACAGGACAATTCGTCAACCGTAATATTACCTGTGTCTTAACTTTTTTTTAAAAAATCTTAAGAGGCAGCCCCTCTGCCCGCCGTATTTCCGGCATTCAGAGGGAGCTGCCTCCATGTTACTTAACTATTCTTATCTTACTGTTTATGGGATCCTTTTTCGATATTTTTGTATCTTTTAGTGGATCTATTATTAGATTGCATTTGTGTTATTTTTTGTCGCTTGCTGTGCTCTTTACTGCTCGTTCTCCTTCTTTCTTTTGCGAACAAGTGCGCCGATTCCTGCTGCGGCTCCGATCGCGATGAGCACGTTGACTCCGATCATTCCCGCATCCCCGGTTCGAACCGCTCCGGTGTGAACAAGCCTTGTTCTCGACTCCTGAATTGCGTCCGGATTCTTCCGGATCGTGTTCCCGGTATGAACCGGTCTGGTCGACGGCAGTTCCGTCGGCGGTGCAGTTACCATCGGTGTCGGTGTTACCGTTGCCTGTGGAGTAATTACCGGTTTCTGAGGCTCTGTCGGCTCCGCAGGTTTCGTCGGCTCTACAGGTTCAGGCTCCGTCGGCAGCGGTGTCGGTGTGACGGTCGTCTCCGGTTTCGTCGGCTGTGTCGGTTCCGGATTCTCCGGCTCCTTTTCCTCTGCGTCGGTTGTCACGGTTGCAGTTCCGGGATCCGGAGTCTTAAGTCCATCCGCCTTTCCTGCCACCACATTCGTCACGCTTCCTCTTTCCGCGTCTGCTTCCGTCACTTTATAGGATGTCGTATAGGTCAGCGTTTCTCCTGCGTTCAGGCTGTCCGCCGTCCATGTCGCGTTGGTCAGATCATCTGTAATCACAAGTTTCTTCAGAGTAACGGTTCCGTCGTTTGTCACGGCAATCAGGTAAGTTACCGTTTCTCCCGCCACATACTTGCTGCCGTTCTTTGGGCTGCTCGTAACCACCTTGCTGATTGACATGTGTGCGAATTCGTCTACGGTGTCGGTTGCCTCCCGTGTCTTATCCGGATCCTCCGGTTTATCGCCCGGCTCATCCGGATTGCCATTCGGATTTCTGAATACTGCCTGCACGGTGTTCTCATACTTTCCAACCTTGACATCTCTCGCTGTCACCACATAGGTTGCTTTCGCCGTTCTGCTCTCTCCGGAGGCTACATTCTCGAAGGTAACGGTAGATGCGCCGCCCTCGAAGGTTACACCGTCCTGTTCCTGCAGGGTGATGTTTCTCGCGCCATCATAAATGTTGGTTACCGTAATGTTAAATTCAACTGAATCTCCAACCTGATAGGTCTTGCCTTCGTGTGTCTTTGTAACCACATTTTCCGGTGCTACATCATCGTCAGTTACTTTTAGAATTCCATATTCGACACTTACCTTGTAGTTCTTATCTGCACTATGACCCTCCGACTCGGAAGCTGCCGCTTTCAGAACCGGTGCCATAAGAGCTCTTGCCATCTTCGGAACTCTCGCCTGCGGCTTTTCGCTGATGGTGAAGGTAAAGAGGTTCTTACTTGATCCGACATACGTCTGACTTCCGGTGAACTCGAAAGTAATCTGATCCTTCTCGGCGATTCCGAGTGCAGCCCGGTCACTTTCTGCCAGTATCGGTAACGGAGCAAGAATGTTTCCGTCCTCAAGTTCAAGTGTGTGATTTGTCAACGCTGTGCCATCAAAGCTCTTTGAAGCACTTCCGCTCTTCAGGGTGATTGTTTTCGGAGTAATGGTCAATGTACCGTGTTCTCTATGGATATTCTCGAACCATTCCGTTACATCTTTTCCATCCTTGTCGAGAATAACCACGTCAGCAACAGGATTGTTGTCCTCTTCTGACTCCCATACATTTACGATACTTCCTACAGCCTCTCCCTTTGCCTCAAAGCCATCCGGGAGACCCGTTACCGTTACATCCTGTGCTGTCAATGCTGTTCCGTCATATTCCTTTGTAGCGTCAGCAGCGGTAAAAGTGATTACTGCGGTTGTGTTTTTGTTGATCGTCAGAGTTCCCGGGTTCTCTGTGATGTCGTAGTTTTCCTCTTTAAATTTACCAAGTTCCTTTGTGTAGGTAATTGTGTTCTTTGTTGATCCGACATCCGTAATGCTGCCGGTTGCCTTAAGACCACTTACTTCACCAGTTACAAATCCATCTCCTTCAACGATAACATCCGGCTTTGTAAGCACGGTTCCGTCATATTCTTTGCTTGCAGTCTCTGATGTCAGTGTGACTTTCCGCTTTTCAACGGTCAGTTTTCCATCTGTCCTCTTAATTCCAGAGAACTGATCCGTTACAGCTTCATCACCCTTTCGAATCACTACCGAGGTGACTTTATTGTCTGCCGTTCCTGCATCTGTGATACTGCCGCTTACCGTTGCTTCTGCTGTGAATCCTGCCGGAAGTCCTATGATGCTGTAGCTGTTCTTTGTCAATTCTGTGCCATCGTAGGTCTTGCTGTCGCTGTCTGCTTTTACTTCAATCGCTGCAGTATTGGCAGTAATCGTCAGCGTTCCTTCAGATTTCTCTATTTCGTAGTTATCTGCTTTGAATCCAGCTCCTTCGGTATAAGCAATGGTATTTGTTACGCTGCCGACATTGGTGATCGTGCCGGTTGCCTTGAGATCCATAACTTCACCGTCTACAAAACCATCGCCAGTCACTTTGACATCCGGCGCTGTCAGGGCAGTGCCATCATATTCTCTGGTCTTGCTCTCTGATGTCAGTATGACGCTGCGCTTCGAAACCGTCAGTGTGCCGTTGTTCTTCGTAATCGTCTTGAACTGATCAGTGACATCTTCATCGCCTTTCCTGATGACTACTGATGTGACTTTGTTTTCAGCAATTCCTGCATTCGTGATACTGCCGCTTACTGCCACTTCCGCAGTGTAGCCATTCGGAAGGCCAATGACCTCTGATCCGCTCTCAGTCAGAGTCGTACCATCATAAGTCTTTGTTGCATTCTTAGCATTGACGACAATCTCGTTTTCATTCTGCGTGATTGTCAGAATGCCTTCGTCCTTTGTGATCGTGTAGTTGTCAGCTTTGAATCCGCTGTTTTCAGTGTATCTGATTTCATTCTTTACACTGCCTGCCCTTGTGATCGTTCCGACTGCTTTGAGCTCGGCTACTTCACCGGTTACGAATCCGTCACCAGTTACTGAAACATTCGGTGCAGTCAGTGCCGTGCCATCAAACACCTTGCTTGCACTTTCAGATTTCAGATTCACAGTGCGTATATTCACTGTCAGCGTTCCGCTTGCAGTCTCAATGTTCGTAAACTGATCAGTGACATCTTCGCCGTCTTTCAGGATAACTACGGACTTCACTTCGTTTACGGCACTACCAGCATCGGTAATCGTTCCGCTTACCGTAACTTCAAAAGTGAATCCGTTAGGCAGACCAGTAATGCTGGATGTATTCTTGGTCAGCGCCGTTCCATCGTAAGTCTTGCTGGCACTATCCGCTGTCACCTTGATGGCTGCAGTATTTGCAGTGATCGTCAGTGTTCCTTCCGTCTCGGTGATCTTGTAGTTGCCTGTCTTGAATCCTTTATTCTTACTATATGTGATGGTGTTGGTTACGATTCCGGTCTTTGTGATACTCCCAGTCGCCTTGATATCGCTTACTTCGCCAGCTACAAATCCGTCGCCTGAAACTTCAACTTCCGGTTTCGTCAGAGCAGTTCCATCATAAGCCTTACTTGCAGATCCAGAGGTCAATGTCACTTTTCTCGGAATAACCGTCAGCGTTCCATTTGTCTTCGTAACATTGGAGAACTGATCTGTTACATTCTCATTGCCCTTCTTGATCACTACGGAGGCAATTACGTTATCAGCTGTTCCAGCATCCGTGATACTTCCAGTCACTGTTGCTTCCGCCGCAAATTCTTTAGGAAGACCAGTGACACTGAAGCCGCTCTTTGTCAGTGCTGTTCCATCATAGGTTTTGCTGTCGCTGTCTGCTTTTACCTCAATTGCTGCCGTATTGGCAGTAATCGTCAGCTTTCCTTCAGATTTCTCGATTTTGTAATTATCTGCTTTGAAGCCAGTTCCTTCGGTATAAGCAATGGTATTTGTTACGCTGCCGACATTGGTGATCGTGCCGGTTGCCTTGAGATCCGTTACTTCGCCATCCACAAATCCATCGCCGCCTACTGTAACATTCGGAGCTGCCAGTGCCGTTCCATCATATTCTCTATTCACGCTGTCCGAGGTCAGTGTAACGCTCCGTTTGGTAACAGTAAGTTTTCCGTTATTCTTCGTGATTGTCTTGAACTGATCCGTAACATCATTTCCGGACGCATCGTGAATAATGACAGTTTCAACAACGTTAGCTTCTGAACCTGCATTTGTGATCGTACCACTTACGGTCACTTCTGCCGTATAACCTTCAGGAAGTCCTGTGACATCTGCTTCATTCTTTGTCAGCGGCCTGCCATCATACTTCTTTTCGGCATTCTTGGCATTGACTACAATCTCTTTTTCATTCTGCGTGATGGTCAGGGTTCCTTCATCAAGTTCGATCGTATAGTTATCAGCCTTGAACCCATCCAGAGTCTTGTAGGTGATTGTATTCGTTACGCTGCCAGCCTTCGTAATCGTTCCAGCAGCCTGAAGATTGCTCACTTCACCATCCACAAATCCATCACCGCTTACTGCAACTGCAGGTCTCGTCAACGGTTTGCCATCGAACTGCTTGCTTGCACTTTCCGAAGTCAGCTTAACTGTCCGCTTCGTAACGGTCAGGGTTCCGGTGGCAGTCTCAATTCCGGAGAACTGATCTGTTACGTCATCATCACCCTTCCTGATGCTGACTGAGGTAACCTTGTTTTCTGCAGAACCAGCATCTGTGACACTTCCGCTTACCGTTACTACCGCAGTGAATCCTTCCGACAGTCCGGTGATGCTGTAAGTGTTCTTGGTCAGAGCGGTACCATCATAGACCTTGGTACCACTTCCTGCAGTCACCGTAATCTTGTCAGCATTCTGCGTAATCGTCAGTGTTCCTTCGGACTTTGTGATTTCGTAGTTGCCAGCCTTGAATCCAGCCTCTGTGGTATAAGTGATCGTATTGGTGACGCTGCCAGCTTTAGTGATGCTGCCGGTTGCCTTGAGATCACTTACTTCGCCAGTCACAAAGCCATCACCCGCAATCGCCACTTCCGGTTTCGTCAGAGCGATACCGTCATATGCCTTGCTTGCGCTCTCGGAGGTCAGGGTCACTTTCCGTTTTTCAACGGTCAGGGTTCCATCAGCAGTCTGGATCCCGGAGAACTGTCCGGTAACATCATCACCATTCTTCCTGATCATTACAGAAGCGACCTTATTGTCCGTCGTTCCGGCATCCGTAATGCTGCCGCTCACTTTTACTACCGCCCGGAATCCTTCCGGAAGTCCGGTGATGGTGTAGTCATTCTTCGTCAGTGCGGTGCCATCGTACTTTTTGCTGCTGCTTCCTGCAGTAACTTTGATCACCGCGGTATTCGCCGTTATCGTCAGTGTGCCTTCCGACTTCGTGATTTCGTAGTTTCCAGTTTTGAAGCCGGTTCCTTCGGTATAAGCAATCGGGTTTGCCTTGGTTCCAACTTTGGTGATTGTTCCGGTTGCTTTGAGATTCGTTACTTCACCGTCTACAAAACCATCGCCAGTCACTTTGACATCCGGTGCCGTCAGCGCAGTGCCAGTGTATTCTCTGGTTACGGTTTCCGAGGTCAGCATGACACTCCGCTTGGTAACGGTCAGGGTGCCGTTGTTCTTTGTAATCGTCTTGAACTGATTGGTAACATCATTTCCGGACGCATCTTTAATCACAACACTCTCAACAACGTTATCTGCTACTCCTGCATCCGTGATGCTTCCGATTACTTTCACTTCCGCTGTGTAGCCAGCCGGAAGTCCCTCGACATCTGCTTCATTCTTTGTCAGCGGACTGCCATCATACTTCTTTTCAGCATTCTTGGCATTGACTACAATCTCATTTTCATTCTGCGTGATAGTCAGCGTGCCTTCATCTTTCGTTATCGTGTAATTGTCCGCTTTGAAGCTGCTGCTCTCCGTGTACTCGATTGTATTCGCGACACTGCCAGCTTTCGTGATGCTGCCCGTCGCTTTGAGATCGCTTATTTCTCCATCTACGAATCCATCGCCGCTCACGGTAACATCCGGCTTTGTAAGTGGTGTTCCATCAAATGCTTTGCTAGCACTTTCGGATTTCAACGTAACCGTCCGCTTCGTAACCGTCAGGGTTCCGCTGACCGTCTCAATTCCGGAGAACTGACTTGTTACATCTTCATTGCCCTTCCTGATGATGACTGATGTAACCTCGTTTTCAGCTGAGCCAGCATCTGTGATACTTCCGCTTACTGTCACTACTGCAGTGAATCCTTCCGGAAGACCGGTGATGTAGTATTCATTCTTTGTCAGTGCAGTACCATCGTATTTTTTACTGCTGCTTCCTGCAGTAACTTTGATCACTGCAGTATTGGCAGTAATCGTCAGCGTTCCTTCAGATTTATAGATATTGTAGTTGCCAGCCTTAAAGCCAGTTCCCTCGGTATAAGCAATGGTATTTGTTACGCTGCCGACATTGGTGATCGTGCCGACTGCCTTAAGATCCGTAACTTCATCAGTCATAAATCCATCACCAGTAACAATGACTTCCGGTTTCGTGAGAGCAACGCCATCATAAGCCTTGCTTGCACTTTCCGACGTCAGGTTTACCGTACGCTTATTGATCGTCAGCGATCCATTTACGTAATTTACTGTGAACTGATCCGTGACATCAGCACCGCTGCCATCTGTTACCACATATGCTCCAGAAATGATATTAGGATAATACCCTGCATCTTTTTCCTTCGGGCTACTTGTGGTATACCCGCTGACGGTATAGCTGACTCCATTAATCGTAAAGGTGTCAGTTTCTACACCGGAAGCGCTACGCGTTAATCCATCATAGGTGAATTCTCCGGACTTTGCTGTTAATGTTATCGTCTTCTTCTGTTCCCACACTGCATAGAGATTATTCACAGAAGTATTGTCGATTCCGATTCTCGTTTCAGCTTCATATTTCTTCCCGGAATCATCTATCCAATGTGCGAAATAGTATCCTGCCGGTGATGCAAATTCAGCCTTTCCCAGCGCTATCGCAGTGTTGTTATCTTGTCTGTCAACTGTGGAAGTTTTATCAGTCAAGCCAGAGCCTGCCGGATAATTGGAATGGTATGTGATAGAAGTCAATGCCGCTGAATCTCCAAATACCGCTGTGAGGGTAAGATTATCTGTAACTTGAATCTTATCACCAGGATAGTATTTGTTTGTTCCGTTACTCCAGTATAGGAATGTCTTGCCTACCGGCGGAATAATTCCGGATGCCGACATGATGTCTGCGTAAGAATTTTCTGCATACTCTTTGCTATCTGCTGGAGCCGTTCCGCTTCCGCCGCCTAACTGGTAAGTGACTTTGTATTTCTCTCCGTTGATATAGTACGGATAAAGAGTGATATCGCTATAGATATCTGTGTTGAAATTATAGATGATATAGTCATTACCTGACTTTGTTGCCCAGCCCGCCCATGTATTTCCTGCAGGCACCGTAACTGTATAAGAACCACTGCCCTCCTGAATCACTGTGCCAGCAGCATCCTGTACAGTCGGCATATCATTTTCATTGATCTTGCCGCCGTAATTGATTGTGAGATGCATCGGGGTGCCAGTTCCATCAATATTCGTATGAACTGTTCCTTTATAAACCGGAGCTGCCCACTTTGCATAGATCATGACATCATTTGCAGGCATGGTGCTGTCGAAATCAAACGGAACCGTGCATTCCTTATCTTTATACCAGCCCTGGAAGGTATATGCTTCCGGGAGGCCAGCAGGACGAGTTGGAACGTAAGAAGAATAGCTGTTGAGAGAAGCTTCGTAGAGAAGCGATTCCTCTTTCACTACACCGTTGTAATTGTAGTAAGCAAGGTTATAGCTGTTTCTGGTATAGCGAACATAAAGATTACTACTATATCCAGTTGACGATCCAGCCGATGCACGTTTCCAGTCAGAATCATCATTCGGAGTATCCCATCCCTTAAAATAACTGCTGATCGTAAAGCCGGTGTATTTATTCGAGAAATTGAACGTTCCTGTTCCAGTCTCTGATAGAGTCCGTATAATGGTGTAAATTCAATAATTCAAAAGAGCCAATGGCTCAGCCCTCAGGTATAATGAGAATCGCGACATTCAACATAGTACCGAAAGGAAAACCAATGGCTCAACTCAATA
>Ga0256406_1003014_pt1 | contig 22059 bp, 19 predicted proteins | sample RumenRJG_03DNA_FD_185986 | JGI IMG/M metagenome (GOLD analysis project Ga0256406, IMG submission 185986) | Bovine rumen microbial communities from Lethbridge, Alberta, Canada - RJG_03 | ecosystem: Host-associated > Mammals > Digestive system > Stomach > Rumen | place: Canada: Alberta | collected... | reverse complement strand
GGGTATTATGCTCGCATATCAGCCAACACATGGTAAAAAGTCAGTCCGAACTAGAAAAATCGCATTCTTGGCGGTTTGGGCCGCAACGCTCTGAGACTTTAGTAGGGTTGCGGATTTGAGGGTAACGTTATTAGGCTATTTTTATACTATTAAAAAAGGATTGAGTAAGATGCTATTACAGCGTTGCCAGTAGTTTCAGGTAGTTTGCCTTAAATTTATCGAACGTGAAATTCTGCTCATATATCTGCCTGCCTTTCTCGGACATAAGTTTATAGTCTTCCTGACTTATGTTTGTAAGCGAATTAAGTTGGTTTACGAGCTCATCCCACGTATTTGCAATGAAACCATTCTCTCCATCGTGAACAATTTCCGAATTTCCGCCAACATCATTACAAACAACAGGCGTTCCCATCATATCAGCTTCAATAAGGGTTATCGGCAGGCCTTCAACTATAGAATACAACAACATGTAGTCGCATTTATGAAGCAGGTCATAAACATCAGAGCGAAAGCCAAGACACTCGAAGCGTTCATCACCTTTGCATTCCTTTTGCAATGTATCATAGTTTGGACCTACTCCCGCAAAAAGAATCTTTATATTATGGCTCAACTTGCCTTTCAAATGCTTGACTATCTCCACTTGTTGCTTCATGTCGTTGATTCTCGCAGGGAGAAGAAGAGTAATCTGGCTTCCTGTTGGTATGTCATGGGGCTCCGGATGTATGTCGAGTACACAATTGAATATCTTGGTTATATGCTCACGTGGTACACCAAAATATTCTGTAAGGTTCTTTATTCCTGCATCCGATATGGCGACAATATGTTCCGGCAACTTCGTTGTAAGCTTATGACCAAAGAGCATATTGTGATGTATATATACTATCTTTATATTCTGGAAGAAAAACTTGTTAAGCAACCAAAATAACATTAAGAACTTTCGTTCATGTACAATGACGATTGAATTCTTGAACATAAAAGGACTTCGCAACTTTACATACTCATTCTTTCCTATTTTCAAATCCTTATGCAGCTTCTCAAATGGTACCGTTCCCACAATTTTTGCATCGTAGTCATCCTTGACCGCATGGTGAACGTCCATCACCACCTTCTGCACTCCAGTAATTTTAAAAAGTTCTGAGTTAAATGAATATACTTTTTTCATTTTGATTTTTCTTCTTACCATTTTATCGCTAACTGCGTAAGTTGTAATCTTTCCCTACGTGGGTAAAGACATTTCTTTAGCATCTCATAAAATCCAACTTATCTTGTTGTATTCATCCAGCATCTTTTTCCCTGTTGTTGGCTCTATCGACCTTACATACATTATTCTGCCTAGAAGCCATTGGCGATAAAAGCCAAGGTCTCGTATATCAACTGCCTTTACACCATTGCTTTCCAGGGCTTTCCGCCGTTCTTCATTTCTGTACCTGATATGTGCCGAGGATCCAAACTTTTGACAGCAGTGCAACTCTTTCAGTATATCCTTTCTATATGACTTAGGAACGTGAACACCGTTATTGATAGTTAAGCCTGTCACAGTTTGCCTATTGCCCCTGCGTCTGAACTTGGTTTTCTTTCGGTTTACCACAAAGTCATTGATATAGATCATAGCTTCAATATCCTTTATAAGTAGACGTACATTAACATCTTGCTTACCTGATATAGTTATGTCATCAGCGTATCGGGTATAGGAGTATCCTTCGGTATCGCAATATGCCTGAATGCAGTCATCCATATCTTTTGCAATGTGGTTCGCAAGCATCGGACTTGACGGAGCTCCTTGTGGCAGTCTGTAATCCCTGCAGCACAGATTGGAAAGTGCTCTCGCCACATCTTCTTCGTATCCGAGGCTAAAGAAATATGAAAAGACTTGTTGGAACTTTATGTTAGGGAAGAAATCTTTCAAATCCATATTCAACAGCCAAAGACAGCCCACATGCGGTTTAGCATTTGTAAGAATATCTCTTTTCCCAAGCAGATCTTGAGGCATGAATGCTTGGCAACATTTGTGTATATTTGTATCCCTACACAAAATAAAGACATTTATCCATTGTTGAATAGCTTTTAGTGTCGGAAAGGGCGCATTGATGTGCCTTTTACCCCTACTGTTACCTTTCTCCAAGTCAAAACTCCGATACATTCTGTCGGAATTGCTTATAATGTAGTCGAGATTGCTGGACGACATTTCCAAGTATTGTGCCAGATGCATCAAATCGAAAATGACTGGTAGGTTTTGTGAATGTAGTCTATTGGCATACTTGAGACATTCGTCAATATAACTCTGCGAATGTCTTTTTTGTTTTGCTTGCTTGATAAAAAGAGACTCCCAGGTTTCTTCCATGTGCTTTTACGTCAAGTGTCCAGTGGACATGCGGAACGCCCGCAGGGATGTTTCGCATATTCAGTATAATGCGATTTCATTCATCAGTTGGTCTACGCAACCAACCTGCAATCAGTTTTACCTTCATGCTATGAGCTAAAAGCATTATGTCAGTCCCCTGAAAGTCTCTGGTGTGTACATATAATGTCGGTCATCTGAGTATTTCGGATGTTTCCAGCTTGCCCTCGTTCTTTCTAAACTTATTTGTTTTTTCACTTCCTCATACGCAGTTCTGACATCATCTTTTATCCTATGATTCTCATCCCAATAGAAGCCGACACCTGCTTCATATAAAGCATCCAAGTCATCAGATGTTATAGCCAAAGCATTAGCTATCCTGAAATTTGGTTCCTTGGACATCATCATTCTTAGCAATAGTACGATGTTGTAGTTGTCTTTTGTAAAGTATTTCTTAAGTATTTGATGTCTTTCTTCAAAATTCATTGTCGATAATTTGTCTTTGAACAATGCTCCTATAAGCATGGACACCCATCTGTTGTTTTCAGTTCTATCTGAATAAGCTCTTGAGCCTACTACATTATACGATCTTGGAAACAATGGAAACCAATTTCTTTTCATAGATTTCACATATTTGTTACTCCAGACGATGGGCAAGGTATTGTTTGGCGTTGCATGGTCGAATACTACCAACGCCTGAGAATTATTCCATCCAAGTGGATTCTTTGGCTCAAGTAATTTTCCATACTTATAACAGAACTGTCTCAGTCTTAACAGTGGCTTATACCACCCAAATACAGATTTACCTTTCTCAAAAGCTTTGTTGTATGTTTCCTCACAAAGAATTTCTATAGACGGGTATTCTTTTGCTATACGGTTCTTTCCTGATTCTAATATGACTGGAGCAATCAGCTTCATTCCAATATGACCATTGTTGATAATTGGCAGCAAATCAGTTTTTGGCTTTCCTGTATTGTTTTTGATATAATCTGAGAACGATCCCCCTGAACCTATAATATCGTCTAATAACACAACGTAAGCATTGTCCTTATTCTCACATAACTGTATGTCTACTTCTTCTGCATAGTTGATGAAGCGAAAGGAATCTTTGGCTTTTAGGATTTTATTATGAAGTACCTTGTGTGCGCAGTACATCATAGCGTCGCCACTTTTTCCTGGCTCTCCTAAAGGCATGATGTATATTAAAGATTTATCAATATCAATGCCTCCAAATAGTGACTTGAAAACTTTCTCAAGCATATTAATTAAGTCACTTTCACGAAAGTACATTATGTGTTCCATTACATCGATAGCATCGTTCATCTCTTCGTCGCTGAAATTTTCGAGCCACTTGTACACATTGTATATATTGGTTCTGTCGAAAAACCTGCTATGTATGATGTTCTCAATGCGCTGCTGCTGTTGCGAGTCTGGTAGTTTCATGTTCTTTCAATCAATCTTAATTACATCTATGGGCAAGCGTTCAAGTGTCGCCATCTCTTTGTCAGGGAGCTTTGGATACTGAATAAACAACCTCTTTTTGGCACGACTTACAGCTACATAATAAACACGCTGTTCTTCACTTGACAAGATGTCTGGATTAAGCAAGAAATCTAATTCTTTTCCTTTGCCCTTACCTTTTTCTTTTTTGTCTATTCCCACAAAGACATTGTCAAACTCATCGCCCTTGGCCTTATGGATAGTTTCGTAAAGGACATGTTTCTCAAAAGTGCCCACTTCCATAGCTACCTGCATATAAGAATGAGAATCGTAAAAATTTTTAGCATTTCCAGCTTTTAATCTTGCGACTTTAATGGCCCCAGCGAAATTTGAATAAATATATTCAATATAGGCAGACAAAGAACACTCTTTAAAGTCATCGTAATCTTTCAAGAATTTCTTAATAACAGAAACTGATTGTTCAGCCGTCAAATCCAATTTAGAAGTTTGGCGGAAAGCATCCTTAAAGAGACCTTGCCGGGAATACTCTATTGCTTTTATGCATACAATTATGGTGTTGACTCTATTATCATCAGAATCGTCGAATGAACTGAGAAGATTTTCTTGCAACAACTGGTTGTCATATTGCTCACGCATACTGTTGGCAGCATCATTTCGAAAAGACAAAAAATTAAGCTCTTCGTTATGACCTAATGTTCGCTTTGCCATTTCAAAAGCCTTGATTCTATCTCCAACATAGACAATAGGTTTTGCTCCGTGTTGATGCAAGATTCCCTCTTGTATGATGTCTTTACGGATAGCGTTAAGCAGGTCGATTATTTCGTCAGTAGATCTTCTATTAGACTCGATATTATACTCTTCTAACCGGCCGCCAATGACGAATCCGTCAAACAAATGTGGATCTGCACCTGCAAAACCATATATAGACTGGGCCTTATCCCCAATGACTCCAATAATGGTGCTACTTTGAGCAATTCTTTTGAGAATGTCTACTTGAAGTGGAGTAGAGTCTTGGAACTCATCTATGAAGAGATAAGGATATGTAGCACGAAGAACTTCAAGCACCAATGGGTAATTGATGATAATTTTGTATGCAAAGTAAAGAATATCATCGTAGGTCATTATACCACGTGCCCAAAGTTTCTTCTTGTATATGGTATAGGCTTCTTGCTTAATGGATGCTCGGAATTTAGATGTGGCCGGATATGGACGATCTGGTTTAAATACTAATCCTGTATTATCTAAATGCCATCGACAATTGGTTATTGCTTTATTCCAATGAGCCTGGTCAAGGTATTTTTGGCTAACGGCTTCACCTATTCCTTTGACTATTCTGTACCCACTCAACATCTCATCGTCAATTACCTTCATTTTGTCCAAGCAAAACCCTTCTTCATCAGCAATAAAGCTCAAATAGTACTTGACAACATTTTCAAACAAAAAGTTGTGTATCGTTCCGACATACACCTTTTCATGTGAGTATGACAGGCGGGATTTTATAGTTTCTACACCAATATTCGTGTAGGTTATACACGCAATCTTCCTGCCTGTCCCTAAACGCCTGGATTTACTAATGACCCTTTTGATATGGTTAATCAACCAATGGGTCTTTCCTGCACCAGGACCAGCACTCACCTTAAAGTTGACTTCAATGGGTATAGAGTCGTCTGATGTGATTACTGTATAAGCCATTCTATTGCATCCTTGATGTATTTTGGAACATTGAAAGGCTTAGGATTATCAGAGTCTTTGTTCTCCAGAAGCCTTTGGCTTAGTTCCAACGCGTTTGTACCTTTAGAAACGGATTGAAGATAAACTGATGCCAACAGAGCTTGCCTTTTGTCATTCTCATCCCAATCACACTGAGATAAAGATTCCTCTATGCGGTTATAGACAGGTCTGTTTGGCAAAAGTGCTAATGCTTCTGCGTATGTACGCTGCTGCATATTGGAGATTCTTTTTTTATTGCTGAGATCGTCAGTAAGTAGTATGTCAGAAGCTGGATTACTGAGCATAAGGTCATACTCAAAGGTCTTGCCTTTTTCAGGGTCTTGTGAGTAATAGCGTATATTTGGATGATCTTTATATTTGTCCATCAAAGCTTTACCATTCTCTTTGTAATCGAATCCCTCTTTACCTACTTCATAAGGATAACAGGACTCAAAACTTGCATCTTTATCGTTTTGATCTTTTCTGACAGGATCCATGTCTGTGATACAAACAATCTTTTTAGCTATGGCATGACTATTATCTTTGGTGTCGAACATATAGAGAAAATGTTTGAAGCACCTACCATCAACTGCTATTACAGCAATATGCTTTTCATCAAGATCAATCCCCATGAGTTTAGCGAAAGTCGGGACAAGTATCTCTTCGGCTAGTCCTTCTACAAATATAATCTTGTCAGCGAACAACATATTGCTCTTCGTTACATCAAGGAACCGTTGGACATAACTGAGAGATTTCTTACCTTCATCATTGTCTGGGAACAAAGTTGCTGGATAGGCAGTCTTTATATCATTACCGTCATCGTACAGACAAATCATAGACTTAAGGTTGATAGATGACGTTATATGAGTAGAATGAGTTGTTACAAAAAGCTGGCGTACACTGCCTTCCCTTATTTCATCCTTCAAGAACTCCAGCAATTTGTACTGTAACGATGGATGAAGATGAGCTTCAGGCTCTTCTATTGCCAAGACTGGGAATGTTTTGGCGTTTACGCCCATGTAATTGCCATCTGTACATGCCTGCATTTTGGACAGCAATAGGGAAATATATATCAAATTGTTGTAGCCGACACCATTGTGTGTGGCAGCCACCTCTATTCCAGTCTCATATTTGATAATGAGTTGGAGGGCGGAAAACAACTCCGTCTCCGACAGACTGCCTTCGAAATTGGGTTTAGCCCCATGGAAAGACGAGGCTCCTGTCTTATTGGCATAGCCAAGCATCTTCTCTTTTCCTTCAGACAACCTGCCCTGCAACCCATCAATAAGTTTGTCGGAGTCCTTTCTGAATGATTCAGCAAGGCCTTGTAATTGAGCCTTTTTTTCTTCCTCCGCAAGATTAGGATCATTCTTTATTCCGTAATCTAGAAAGAAATCCAGCACATCCCGGAGCAATGTGTCTCTGCCAGAGAAAAGGTCTTTCTCTACATTTCTAATGGCATCCAAGTATTGGAAATCGAACTGCTGACGCGTCTCCATGTCAACAGGCAGACCATGAACAGGCTCTCCACACAATAAGTTGTATGTATAATAACGGAGGAAATCGCGTTTAATAACTTGCCATATTTCTTTCTTCACCATCTCTTCGTTGTGGCACTCATCTACTACATAATCTTGTAATGAAGTTTTGTATTCATCTTCTTTGTCTGATAGGAAAAACCTATAGGTGATTTTTGCTTGATAAGGATGGTCAAGCTTAGTAAGACAATTCCGAACCATTACCAAATCCTGAGACTCAGGTTTTTCATCTTTGGATTCTGACAAGACCAATGTTATTTCTATAGAAGGCGAATGACTTTTTAGTTCTTCTAAGGTTACAATTCGGCAGAAATCATAAATTCCAAGTCGGCGATTGGCATTGTCGTCGATTACTAAGCCTATCGCATGAAGTAAGTTACTCTTGCCACAATTATTTGGCCCAATTATGACATTCATACCTTCATTAAAAGATATGGTCGCGTCCTTGAAGTTACGATAGCCTTTTATGTGTATCTGTGAGATGTACATGTTATTAATCTGCTGTTGAATACTTATAATTAAAATACTTTTTCAAGGTTTCTCTCCATTAATTTTTTTCCCATAAAAGCGTCTTAATGCCATCGCCCCATTGCTTGTCTTTGTTAGCCTGCTCTTTTATCACTTTAGCAACATCCATATTTTCCATTAACTTTAGAAGAACATTTCCTTCCAGAAGTTCATACCATTGAGGCTCTATCTTTGTATAGTCAGCAATATTAAGAGGATGGAGAAGAAATTGCAGACATAAATTTTCCTTTGAATATTCTTCAATACTTGGTCTCAATTCTACATAACGATTATCGCAATATATATTGAAAAGATCTATGGCAAGTTTTTCTTCACCATTAGTATGTTCTTCTTCTTTTGTAAATGGATGAGGTTTATATTTGGCAAAGGTTTCTACATTTAGAAGGTGCGATGTACTTAATATCTCTGCATACACGAGCTGACTTAAAGATAGAATATGATTCTTTATCCAATTTAAAACTACATTTTTCCTTTCGGCAGGCAAAACCTTTAATAACGATGCCGCGAAAGCTACAGATTCGTGGGATTCTATAAAGCTTAAATAGCGGTTGTCATTCCATATCTCATTATCCTTAACCATTGATTTTGTCAATATCTGTGATATATAAACAAGGCTATCTTCGGAGAGCAAACTATCAACTAAAGACGAGAGTAAACTTGAACAAACTTTGCTATTTGGAGGATATTTGTCGAAGTATTCTGAAATATCATCAACAATATCTCTAAGCATTAGGCGTTTCCAGTAAATGCCAATCAATTCTTCCAAATGCTCCAAACGAGGGCACTCATCAATGGCGTTGCTAATCAAAATAATATTTTTGAAAATAGGGCTTAATATCTTATCTTCTATGATTTCTTTCTTTGCTTTTACTGCGTCGTATAAATTATTTACGTAAAGTTGTAGCTCTTCCTTGAAATCTTTATCTGCTGTTAATTTCTTTTCCTTACCTATTTCTTTCAGTATATCTTTTAGATCTGCGGTATCGGTTTTAAGTACTATTATATACAGCGTAGCTTTAAATAGGTTTTCTAGTTTACTATTTCCAGGCTCTGATGGTATTAGATTACTGTTGAATATGCAGCGAACTACTGAATTATAGTACAATGTCCCTTTTCTATTATTGTCAGAAATCAAATAGTTCGAACTAAGGAAATCAAGAAATGTTACGAAATTCATTATGACATTCCTGATATAATTATTGAATGACAAATATCCGCCTCTCTCAGATCTTTTCTTCTGAGCCTCTATTCTCTGGAGATAATCGTTTACTTCAAAAATGTTGTCCCCAAGTTGGACTTGATTGATTAGACTTGAGAACAGGCCGTAAACTCCATCCGACAAAGGTAGTTGGTTCAATTCTTCCCAAAGATTTATAGAAAAATAGTAATTTTTGATTATGTCTATATTAGCTCCAGGCTTTTCACTCAACTCTCTTGAAGCCGGACGTGAAATGGAATATAAATTGAATATACAGATGAAGAATAATGCATATTTCCTATTCTTCCACATTTTTGGTGCTAACGATCTGTATATCTGATAAGCTTCGTAAAAATGCCCAATATTGAAAAGTATATATGGTAGCTCCAAATCTGCAATAGTAAACGAAAGAGATTTCGCTTTTAAATCAGATATTCTTTTGGCTAAGTTATTCTGATCCAAGTTATAGAAGCATAAGACAGAATTATCTCGCTCTCCTTTGATCCTTAATCTGGAATATGCTTTGCTAGCAATTGAGATGTTCTCAACAGTATATATATCATCATCTACGAGAACCTTCCTTAAGAACATTAGATCTTCGCCATATTTTACAACTAATTTGCGTATGCTTTTCTTGTCTTTAAGAAGCTTCTTCAATTCCTTGGCATATGATCTAGGTAGCTTCAGTGATGTTCCATTCCTCTTAAATTCCTCTCGGTACCTTGTTGGAAAGAAATATTTCCAGTAACTACCCAAAGCTCCCAACTCAATTAGATTGTCTTTAGCAAATTGTATGGCTCGTCCTACAATATCTGCATTATCATGGTACTCTCTTATAAGAGTTAGTAAATCTACGAGTTCTTTGCCCTTGCTTTTGAGATTCTCATCGTCATTAATAGGTGCACCCAATATCCTAAGTTCCTGTTCCGCGTCATTTTTGTTAATGGATAGGATGTTTACACCTTTCTTAAATTGGTGATTTCTTTCAATTTCAGTTATCGCATCGCCTGTTAACAAATAGGCATGTTGCATGTCTCTTCCGAGATCGGATTGTATTTCACGAAGTATAAATTTAAGATTAGGGTCGTTGAAAGAGAAACCGACAAAGAGTACGACTTTTGAAACAAACTGTGAAATAACAAATGATCGAATTAATGGAAACTTGCGAGAGTAATCATAATAGTCATTCTCTGTTAATATGATATTGTGGTGTTTGAGATCTCCATGCATCTTAACAATAAGCTTTTCACCATGATTACGTGGAAGGTCGCTGTCGGTAGCTACCACGAAGTATTGGCGATTGTTCTTAAGAGCTGCATCCTCAAAAAGGGTGTCATAATTAGTTGTTATTATATTGCACGGTTGAAGAGACAGAATTGTATCATGAATTACATTGGGAGAAGTCGCATCTTTAAACAATACAGACTCTATACTTTCATAATAATCCTTATCATCACTAACTTCACGGAACAGTTCAGCCAACTTCAGATTATCACCTCTATTATTATGTTTAACTTCGTCTGGTAACACCTCCGTCAATTTGTCAATTAGGGTATTCCAAAGTGGTATGCCTGCATCTACCGAAGTTCCTGCTCCAGCAAATATCACAAGCTTGTTTTGCCTCGAAGCCTTTTGCAAAGCCTTGATATAGGTAATTTGTGTATTGTCAAGCATCCTTATTCTTCTATGAATGATCTATGTTATTCAGACTTTTTTACTATTCTCCCCGGCACTCCCACAACCGTTGCGCCGTCAGGGACAACTTTTGTTACGACGACGCCAGCACCTAAGTAACGTTGACATATACTCATACATTTAAAATAATTTGCATTTGAATTATGCTTTCAGGCTTTTTAGATACATCCACGATTTTTCCCGTTCTCTTGCAAGAATGTCATCTACTTTCTGATAATCTATAGGCTGTTGGAGCTTATCGAAAATATCAGCTGAAGAATCCTTCAGACTCATGATCCGATTTTCAAGTCCCACAAGTCGCAATAGTGATTGAAGACGTGTTACTCGTCCAGATAATCCTGGCAATATCACAAACTGTCTATGATATAGTAAAGAGATAACTAAGCCATGGAAGGAGTCTGTTAAAATGTACTTCGAGGAGGCTATGGCCAGCATCCAGCCTTCGATTCCTTCAGGGTATCTACATATCACATCTCCATGATCTTTGAAGAGATGAGTATATTCGATAAGATGCATTATTAACACCCCTATAAGCATACTTGCCATGATACTGGGAAAAATCAGATAGTATTTTTGAATAATATTTGGAGAAAGTTTTCATGTCGTCAATTTTAATTAAATTGACATAATTATTCTTGTCACCATCATCTTTGAATACTTCTAATTCGCGAATATGCTTATGCTTGAATACTACCTTAATAAATTGTCTCAAGAGGTCCATTAAAATATATTTTGTTTTGAATATTTGTAATAATCAGCAATTTTGATAAATCACTAAGTTTTATAAGTCTTTTGTATCAGTCAACTAACATCTATAGGATGTTAAGACCTTCCTACTTTGATATATATAATAAACTTTTTAATAAGCGATGTCGCCGATCTTCTTCTGTCACTTCTAAATGTATTGAATAACTCATTGCAGGGACTCTTTTAGAAATCTAACAGATTTAATTCTATATTCAGTGATAATCTTATTTGCTTCCGTAAAATCAACTTGAAGAGTATCAGGTAGAGAGTCACTCCCATCATCATAGATTATGCGACTAGACAAATCTGTTAATTTCAAAATTGACAACGCGCGACTATTCATATTACTAACAGGATTAAGTAACGTTGTGAAGGGTATGTTGAAGTTTATGGAGAACGCAGTACCATGGAAACTATCAGTGATTACATAAGATGCATTGCTGAAAAGAGCAACAAACTCACGGGGGCCAACATCATATAAATGAGTTATGCCTTCGTCACCTCTAACTCTTAAATAGCCATTCTTAATATTTAGGACGTCTGCACATCCAAAACTCTTTGCTATAGATTTAGCAAGATTATATATATATAAGGAGCCTGATAACGTATAGATTACAACGTACTTTTTATTCTTGTGATAATAATTTTGGTTGCTCACCCAATCAACCCATTCTTGACGATTTATCAACAAAGTTGGATCAAGGACTAATTCAGCGTTCCTTCCACAACATTTTTTTACTATGTCAACAGCGTCTATCTCACGAACCGAAATCTTATCAACGTTATTCAGATATTTTTGGTACATTAGCTTCATACTGGATGGTATTGAACTGACACTGAAACTTGCAGCATAGGAAATCTTCTTAGCCCCCCAATTATTAGCAAACATCATGAAGAAAACATCCAAATAATCTGTCTGCATGTAATTCCATATCTGATCACTACCAGCAATGATTACATCATATGGAAGTTTCTTAGCATTTCGCAACTCATCTAATGTATAATAAGTATCAGAATGAACTGTATAATTCTCAAAAAAATCTCTGAAAATCTGATGCTTCGCTTTCGCCCTATCAATATTGGCTTGGTATGCTTTCTTACCGAGAGCTTTCGACTTGATAAGTACATATGTCGATTTAACGCCTCCTATAAAACCATATTGGCGAAACCTGTTCTTAATTGCGCTAAACATGGTTCTAAAAGAGGTACGATGATTCTCTTTTTCCATGTTTAGAAGTTCTACTTTATAGCCTAAGAGGGAGAGCTTCTTTTGTAGAGCATAAGCTTGTAACTCAGCTCCATAATTATCGCAATTATAAAAAGTTATTATTCCTATTTTCATTTCTTATTGATAAATTTGAAGATACCTAACTTTATTGAGATAAGCTTAAGATAGAACTTCAGATTATATATCACGAAGTTTTTAGGCAACATGTTATATTTCTGCCCAAAATCATGCAGAGATAAACTTAGAAAATCTATCGCACTATAATCTCTTTCCTTGGGGCGTTCGGAAGGCTTCTGCAAGTTATGCTGCTTCTTTACAGCTTCACTCAATGGTCTTTCCTCAAAGTAAAGATTCATTTTTATCTTATTAAAAATATCTTGTCCCTTTGATGTATTGATAATTACCATTGACACGCCATTATACTTAGATAATTTTTTCTTAAAATCTTTCAATCCCCAATAATCAGCTAGTGTTATATCGCCAGGTCTTCTTAAAGAGGAAAACTGACACTTGTAACATGATGGCCGGAACAGTAAAAATCTGTAGAAAGCTTTCATATAGTAATCGACATCTCCTTTTGTTATAATTTTCTTTTTAGAAAATTTAACAAAAGGAGATATCGATTGACATTCTGTCAATCGATATCCAAAATCCTCCGGCATCGTATGATATTGCTCCTTGATAAAAGAGACAACTTTATCAAAAGCCCGTTGAGAAGGGACACCATGGCAAACCAAGTCTGCAGTCAGAAGATTCTCTTGCAAACGCTTGGGGATAAAGTTCAACAGGCCAGCTATCTGGCAAGGTGTGCCGCAATAGAAGACCTTTTCACCTTTTTGAAGCAAAACCTTCACCTCTTGAAAGCTGTGATAGGAACTACTCTGAGAGTATTTGCTACCTTGCAGTCTGGGAAGGTCATTTATGTCGTGAATAATTGTCTGAGACAACTGAAAATCTTTATCAAAGGCTGCACCTACTACATATCCACCATTCTTTAGACATTCCGCAGCTATTGCGGAAAACAAGCCTCCGCTCGAACCTTGTTTTTGCCAAGTGTAGCTATAGGCAGCATAAACTTCCTTCTCATACTCACAAGGTTGATAATCAGAATTGTTAGGGCATTTCTTAGCACACAGACCACAATCAATGCATTTTTGTTGGTCAATAACAGGATAGTTAAATCCTTCCTCATCGGTTGACCATGAGATAGCAGCGTGAGCACAGACATTCACGCAAGCACCACATCCGCTACATTTTTCCTTATGGCAAACTTCTATCATTGTTTGTTCTTGAGTTGTAGATAATACTTGGTGAATATTTCCTTAGGGGTCCTGTTACTGCAAATAGCTGCAATGGAATTAAACTGTGATTTATATTCAATCTTGTTGCCTCGGAAAAGGTATATCAGCCCCTTTATTCCGCAAAGAATAATCATCACCATCTCAAGGAAAAATCTTTTGAATGGTTTACCATCGGTATAAAATTTTATGTTTCCCTTTCGAGAAGCTGGAGATGTAGCCATCTTAACTGGAGAAATTCGCGTTCCACCACCTTTGTGATACATTTTGATATTTGTGTCAACATAACAGGAGTCTCCTTTCTTGTTGATTAGTGTTGACAGCGCTATGTCTTCAGGTGTGAAGAAATAATATTCATCAAAGAAGCCAATGGACTTGAAGTATTCCTGCCCAATCATAAAACATGCACCACCTAAGTTGTAGGTTTTGTAGAATCCGTCATGGTCGACATATTGTGATGCCTTCTTATCAGGATTCACGCCTAAACAATCTCCTTGAATATATTTAAGCATATTCCTGGGGTTACGCCCATTCATTTGGACAGTTCCATCATAATTTAAAATTAAAGGAGATATGACTTTAGCCTCTGGATGCTTTTCCATCGAATCATAGAGCTCATCAACTAATGGTTCTGTAAAATACGTATCATCGTTCAAGACTAAAGTATACTTTGCGTGTACTCGTTTCAACGCGAGATTATTATTCTCTGAGAATCCCCTTATCTCATTGCTCTCTATAATCTTGACCCATGGATAATTCTCTTTCAATTTAGCAAGATTTTCCTTGGAAAACATATAAGCAACGAGCCAAACCTCGTAGTCTACTTTCGTGTATTTCTTTATACTGTCAAGACAAGGAATGAGGTTTTTTAGATTGTTCATACAAACAATCACAATTGCTACTTTTGCCATATTTTTTATCCTTAATTTTGTAAAATCAAATTTAAAAGTTTCTCCAAATCATCATTCTGACGTTGTTGTATCATCTCAAACCTTTTCGAAGATTTTAAAGACAATTCTTCTGAAACATTCTTATCACTTATAATTCTCAAAGTACGATAAATATCCGTCTCGTAAAATGGAGAAAAATAGATGGGAGCATCCCCAAGTATTTCCGGCATTGAACATACATTAGAAGATAACACAGGTCTGCCAAACTTCATAGCCTCAACAGGTGGATAGCCAAAACCTTCAAGCATAGAAGAATAAACTAATGCATAACAATGCTTATAGGCATTCTCCAAATCAGACTCAGAAAGATAAGGTAATACAATATGTCCATCGCATACCGGTCGTTGGCGATAACCTATCGTTACAAGTTTGATATTACTTCCTGTATCCTTTTGATATTTTTTATATGCGTTAATGACCTTAACTGCATTTTTTAATGGTCTATTAGCACTCACTACCAAGAAGTAATCTTCATGTTTTTCTATCAAAGTCTTTAAATTCTGGTTGGAAATATCAGAAGACATTTGATTAAACTTTAACGGACTATACATTACATGAAGTTTGTCTGAAGAAATGTCAGTAAGATAAGATATCGAATATTTCGAATACTCAGAAACTGTAATATATTCTGTATTTATAGTGTTCAAATACTCTATCATTCCATACAAATCTGTATTGACATGTCGTTTAGACTCAAACCAACGACTAAGAGCATATTGTTTAAACCACTCTTTCAGATTATTTTGAACCAAATACTTTGAAAGTCCGACATTCTGCACTTCCTGATGCGCCATATCGTGAATCACACAAATAGTTCTGCATTTTATTCCAGACAGATTGTAGAATTTCGCTATTTTTTGAGCTATACCGATAAAGAATACATCTATTCTCAAATTTTCAACAAGTTGAGGAATCGATTTGTTGTTTACATCAACCAGTACAACATTTTCAAACTCATTTATGTCTTTCAATTGAAGATCGTCAAATGCCATCTTGTCTTTTGAATTATACATTGCAAAAATCTTCGCTGACAAATGATGTTTACTTATTCTACTCACCAAAGCCAAGAATACAGTCTTTACATATTCGCCTCCACCATTAATTGTACTTTGAGTTGAAACTAAATCAAATAGTATATTCATAATTTACCACTTTATGTACTTGTATATATTAGGATAAATTCCCGTTAATAAAAATTTTATCTTATATGTTAGCTTCGGAACAACAAAAAACGAGCGAAATGAAACCTTCCTTATTATACCATTATAAGAAGGATTGCAAAGATTCATACCTTCATATTTCTGCCTTTTTAAATATGTAATTAATGTTCTAAGCAACATCCACTGTGAAGTTTTTATAGCTTTTCTTTGTGTTGATCCAGAAAGCACCTTAAGCAATTGCTCATGCTCTTTCAGTATAAAGAACAAGTCTGTGAAGCGCTTTGGATTAACAGTTGAAGTAATACTTCCTTTCGAGCGTATAAGATAGCAATATACATTTTCTGGTATATATGTTACCCGATGAGCCTTAACTAGCATCTTGGGGGCATACTCCAAATCCTCATGTAGAAGACCACGGACAAACTCCAAATGATTATCTTCCAAGAATGTCTTATTCATGACAAAGATTTGCATCGGTCCTCGTTCAAAATGAGGTGTCAGAATCCATTCTGCACCAGTTTTTGTAGTAATGGCATCAACTGGCGATACAGGATGAAATGATTCTATCGGATGATTCTCCTCATCATACGCTTTGATACCTATCACAAAGACTTCACTTCTATTTTGTTCTATCCATTTACAAACTTTAGCGATAGCTCCGTCCGCAATCCAATCATCGCTGTCTACAAACCAGACATACTTGCCATGCGAAGCTTTCATCCCATTATTACGAGCAGCACTCAGACCTTGATTTTCTTGTGCAACAATAACTGTTCTGTTATTCACAAACTTTTGAGCAATATCCATACTCTTGTCTGGAGTACCATCATTTATAAGAACCACTTCCACGGGCAAATTCTCAATTTGCCCATATATACTACTCAAACATTTTTCAATGTAGGGTTCTACCTTATATATAGGTATGACTATTGATAATAATATATTGGTTCTATCAATCATTTAAAAACTTTTTTATAATGCAATAGACTTTAGATTTTTAACACAAACTTTTCTGTTCTTCACAACTACCATTCAAAGCATTTTGGAGCCATTCTAAACTTTGTGAACGAAGTTTTTGCAATTTTTTTTGAGAACTTATAACATCATAAGTTCCATCATGCTTCAAATGTTCAAATTCTGTTTTAACAGTAACGAGATGGTCTATCAGCCCCATATCCTTTAAAAACGAAGATATTCTGTCATCAGATTGTTCTTTTTTTTCAACAAGTGACAAGAAAGGAGTACCTAAGTTTACAGAGAAAGCTGTTCCATGAAATGATGAAGTAGCAAAAACTGTCGCATGTGATACCAACCAAAGAAACTCATATACACCTATGCCTTGATTTCTCTTAAAACGAAAAACATCACCATCATAATCAGTCAATTCTCTTCCTATAAAAATAACCGGACAATTATATTTCGACTGTAAGCTATGTAAAAGCTTGCACATAGCTGGAATTGGATTATAAGTATATCCCAATGTATAACATAATACGTATTTTTCAGGAAGCCTACTTTTCCATTTTGCTTTTATTTCCAACTTCTTCCAATCTTCTTTATTTAACAATAATGTAGGATCTAATACAACTTTCGCATTGGTATCCAATAAATCAGAGACAAGGACGTTTCCTCCATTTTCTCTTACGGAAATTGCATCGTATCTCTTTAAACAATTGATATATATACTACGATATTCTGCAGGAATAGTGTTAACAGAGAATGACGAAGAATATGATATTTTACGACTCTTCTTTGGAGCAAAATCCAATAAATAAGTAGTGTCCATATACATAGTCTTCCAGTTCCATATTTGGTCACTACCTGAAACATAGATATCATAACATGGAGGATTTTTATGTATCTCGTCATAACTTCTGTAGCAACGAGAAACATTCATCTCATTTTTTATAAACTCATCTACTAATGAAGACAACAAGGGTGGACGAAAGCCTAAAAAACGAGCAATTTTGTTTTTTAATGAAATATGTTGTGGACTCCAGCATCCTTTTGATATATGCCATTTATTTGGATATATATAATCAATACATTCGCAATTATAGCCAAGCTTTTCTATAACTTTTTGCAAGGCATATCCTTGCATTACCGAGCCCCAATTAGGCAATCTATGAACAGTGATTATTCCTACCTTTTTCATACGTAATTTATTATCGTCCTACATTACTGTAGAACATATGTTTTACACTAAATTTATATTTACGTGAGTATTAGACACAAGAAAGATTAGCACTAATAATACCTATAAGTGCGACTGTAAAGCACGGCATTTTTATGTAACAGCTAAGATTTAAAAGTTTCATACACGTGTCCATAAGTCACAGTCTTTGCAGCTTAGCTGTTGAGACCAATTTCATTATCGGACTATGGGTGTTCCAGTAAAAATCGGCCTAAGATAATGTTGTCTCAAGATTTTGTTGCTTCCTTTTTTTCTCAAGACTAACTTTGTACCCAAGTTTCTTCAATTCTGCAGTCAAGTAAAGCATTCGCTTTTTCTCAATCTTGGCTTGCATATATTGAGCACCCAACTCATGGTATCTAGCACCAGTGCTGAGAATCAGGTATGCAGCAGTTAATTGAGAGTGTGCAACCGCTATCAAGGTACGTTTTTCCCACGTCTGGCACTAATACGATGGTAACGTTCACTGAAGAAAGTATTCTTGGTACGGGTCGCAGCCCACGCTGCCTCTGTCAGGACAGCCTTTACTTGTTTGTTAACGTGAGTAATTCTTCCGCTTTTTTACCAGCTCTCTCATTATTGCTAGGGCAGAAACCTGCCCAAGATGCCAAATGCTTATCGGATGGGAAAGCTGCCATATCAAGGCCAATTTCAGAAACGAGGTCCTCTACTACCTTGTTATTGAAACCAGGTATCTCCTTCAGTAATTCTAGCACATTGTCATGTTTGATAAGTATTTCCTTGATACGCTTGAACAATTCATCAACGAGTCCTTGCGTTTGAGCAATACTTTTACGAATCATCTGAAGCATATATACATGGCGCTCCTCGACAAAGCCAGTGCAAGCCTCCAACTATTCTTGCGGACTAGCCGATAATTTCTTGTGATATAAACTTTAGATGTCTTCTATTGTCAACTTACGACCTTCGCAAAGCATATCAATCAAAGCTGTTGCTGTAACACCAAAGATGTTAGCTACAACACTTGAAAGCTTGATGGAGCAGTCTTCCTAGACACGCATTACTTGTTTCCAATAAACACCGGTACTCTCCATTGCTACATGGGTTATACCATTAGCTAACAGCCATTCTTTCACTTCTGTCAAACAACTCGTGAAGGTGTCAAAAGTGCAAGTCTCTTTACGGATGTCCCACACCATCAATTGTTGCCACCACCAACTTCAAGTAGCCGTCGATGCCACAGCCTCGCTGGATCAACTGAGAGAATGTTACGTTAGACATAATTGCTCAATGTTGGTTTAACGCAACAAAAATAGCATTTTATTTCTAATTTACATTCGCTTTGGCGAGATTTTTTTGCTCATGAATATTTTATAATAATAGTATTTTTTGCGTTATTTTTATTCTTATTACTTAATAACAACATTATCATAATAGCCGTAAAATATGTTGTAAATGTGACCTCGATTGTAGAAAGTAGCAACATCATGTAGATAAAAGCAATTATAGGAAAATAGAAATGATTTCCTTCGGTATGTTTTATCAATAAAATTGCAGCTATTAAATAAGCTGTAGTTCCTATGAAACCACTCTCTATAAACATATTAAACAAACCATTTTGAGCATTCTCTCCAACTCCATACATGAATGTTGTCAATGGGGCATTACCTATACCAAATCCATAAAGTGGACACTCAGTCAATACGTCGCCCAATTGTTCATACATGCCAAGGCGTCCTGTTAGAGTAAGATCTTCACCCAATACGTCTACAACAATATATTGCACAATAGGTAACGTCATAATCCATGTAACAAAAAGGAAAAATAATATGTCACAAATGAAAATTCCAACAATATAAGTTGATGGACGATACAAAAACCGTAGTTTTTCACCCTTTACTACAAAAGTCAACATATAATAAAATAAAGTACCTATAATCATAGTAGAGCAGCCTGTCTTTATACTCAACAAAAAAGTTACCAACAACAATATCTTGATAAACCTTCGATGGCTCTTAAGTTCTAAAGGGTAGCGAAGTAAATATACTGTTGCCAAGAATATATTGGAATAACAAAGATAAAACTTATTTCCTATTTGATAACCTGATATACCCTCACTATGATAAGTAAAACCATTTATGTCTGAACAGATTATAAATGGAAGCATTAGATAGAATAGATATTTTAGAAACAAATCTGTTTTCCCTATACGGTTGATCTTTTCAAAATACAATACAAAAAATAAGATACTAGTCACATAGCATATTATTTTTGTTATTTTCATAGACTCTGCCGTTTTATCAATAACAAAGTCATGTGCTTGCGAACTCCATTTCATAACATCAAAACTTACATTCTGATTTTTATAAGCAGCAATTATTGCTACAATACCCCAAATCAGAAACATCCAATTAATCCATCTTATTTTGCGAAAATTAAACTTCAACAGCAGAGGGGTATTTATAACAACAAACAAAATTGTTAGTACATTTTTTGTCCATCCTAAATATGTAGCGTCAAGACTATCCCATCTAAAGAACAGAACAAAAAAGAAAACAAATGCAGAGAAGAAAATTGAATAACTTTTCATCGTGATTTCTTTTTATTTTGCCAATACATCTTATTTTTTATTGAGTCACATGGATGTAGAATCCATCTACGAATCTTTTCCTTTTTCCTAAACGTTCTTATTCTATTACAAATATCCAATATTGTATATTCTTTATTATGTAACCCTATATATACCACCTTATATGTAACAGGTCGTATCGCACATGTCTTCATTTGCCCTTCTGCCACTACATCAAATGAATGTTCTGTTAAATCGCAAATAGGTTAACTTCAATACATCATTTCCTTGTTTAGTAAAGGTAATGGCGCAACTTACCTCATCCTCTATACCTAAATCCTGCAATATCTTTAAGCCAGTCTTCTCTCGCACAGAAAAGTGATCAAAATGAGAGAGCATTTGTTTGACAAATGGTTTCCATTCATCTTCAAACTTACTAACCGCGAAGCTGGCAGCATAAGAAATTTTCTTTGCCGAGCCGAAATCCAAATAGTAACCAGGAGTTCGTCCATTCATGCTGCCAGTATTCCATATCTGGTCACTGCCAGCCACATAAATATCAGCAACAGATGGATTCTGTTTCAACTCTTCAGAAGTTTCAAACCTCTGAGTAAGTGGCAAATAGGTTACCGTGAAGTTATCAAACGCTCTCTTGTGTCCCCTGTCTTACGCATGCCACGGTTGAGATATGGGAAAATGATGTAATTAGAAAAAGGGATCAGCTTGCTGAGCTTATATGCTTTTCTTCTTTTATCAACATACATCAGATTATATCTGTTCTGATGGAAGTAAGGCTGAAAATCGATGATTTCAATATCATTCCATAAACTCTCCAGATAGTGTTGTAATGCATATGTTTGGAGAGAGGCTCAGTAGTTATATACGTTATGACATGTGATGGTTTTTATCCTCATAGTAGGACTATAATTTCTTAAAGAGGTGATACAATGTACGCAATGGATGACGGAAACGGTTCTGCCATCTTTCGTGCTTTCTTTGCAGGTTGATGATAGCTATCGCATCATCTATATTTTTGGATGGATCTGCCAATGTGACCTCAATTTTCTTGTACCAAGGCTTATACTGTGGACAGACCTTCATTTGACCCTCGGCAACTATTTCGAAAGGATGCTCAGTCAATTCACAGTTGATATGTTGTAGGATGTCCTTTCCTTTTTCTGTGAAGGCTACCGCTCCGCTCACTCCATCTTGATTGTTCTGATAGGTTTTGCCCCAAAGATCGCAAATACGAATATCAGCTGACGAATGGTCATATTTGTATTTACAGTGATGATAGCACTGATCGCCTAAGCTACAGTCGCCCAGAAAGAGCGCGAAAAACTTGTCTCCTTGAGACATGCGAGACTGATAGTAACTTTTTTTTTCCCTGATTAACATATTGTAACTATCATGCCAATCTATCTTCTCACCATGCTCTTCACCATCAATGCCCATCGCCCAACTGTCATGCCATCCGTTATATT
>Ga0256406_1003012_pt1 | contig 22074 bp, 18 predicted proteins | sample RumenRJG_03DNA_FD_185986 | JGI IMG/M metagenome (GOLD analysis project Ga0256406, IMG submission 185986) | Bovine rumen microbial communities from Lethbridge, Alberta, Canada - RJG_03 | ecosystem: Host-associated > Mammals > Digestive system > Stomach > Rumen | place: Canada: Alberta | collected... | reverse complement strand
CTGAAGGCTGGTGATGACATATGACGCGATGGTGATCGGGTCGATCGAGGCCTGCGGCGTGGAGCCGTGGGCACCCTGTCCCTTGATGGTGAGCGTGAACTTGTCCATCGTCGCCATCATGGGGCCGGTCGAGAAGACCAGGTCGCCCGGCTCGGCGCCGTCGCCCAGGTTGCCGTTGTGCATGCCGACGACCTCGTCCACGTCGTCGAGGACGCCGTCGGCGATGAGCACCGGCGAGCCCGTGCCGAGCTCCTCGGCGGGCTGGAAGAGCAGCTTGACCGAGCCGTTGAGCTCGCCCTCCATGCCCTTCAGAACCTTGGCCAGGCCGAGCAGGCAGGCGGTGTGCACATCGTGGCCGCAGGCGTGCATCTTACCGGGCTCCTTGGAGGCGAACTCCAGGCCCGTCTCCTCCTGCACCGGCAGGGCGTCCATGTCGGCTCGGACGGCGATCGTCTTGCCGGGCTTGCCGCGGTTGATGTAGGCGACGACGTAGGAGCCCTTCTCGTTGGCCTCGTGCTCTACGCCCAGCTCGTCCAGGACCGAGCATACGTAGGCCATCGTGTTCTTGAGGTCGAAGCCCACCTCGGGATGCTCGTGCAGGTGCCGGCGCCATCCGACGACGTCCTTGAGCGAGTCCTGTGCTGCCGCCTTGATCTTCTCCGCTTCCATTACGCTGCCTCCTCCTTAGGTCCCTCTTCCTTCGACTTGCGGTTGTCGACGAGCATGGCGAACGCGACCGTGCCGAAGACCATCAGCGGCACCGTCACGTAGGTCGCGATATTGAAGACGCCCATCGCCAGGAACCCGAGAAGGGCGGCGAAGCAGGCGTACTTGAGGTTCTTGGCGGCCTGCATGCCGAACATCGCGCCGAAGATGGCGGGCGAGACGTAGGAGAGCGCCTCGATGATGATCGGCGGCAGGATCGACATGATGAACGCGCCGGCGAGGGCGGCCAGGGTGGTGAGGGCGAGGTTGGTGATGATCGAGCCGGCGATGCCGAGCGTGGAGACGAGCTCCGCCTTGCGGGTGCCGGGCTCGGTCTTGAGGACCTGCTGGGTCATGAGGGCGCACGGGATGCGCACGTTGCCGATGTTGCCGGACAGGCAGACCATGTAGACGCCCGAGAGGCCGACGATCGGGTAGTACGAGATCGGCTCGATGAAGGCGAACACCAGGTAGATCGAGGCGATCAGGCCCCAGCCGGTCAGGATGTCGCCGATCTGCGGCAGGTAGCCGAAGACGAGCCACACCACGACGGCGGGGACGAAGCAGAAGAGGACGGCGAGGAGGTTGGTCGCTCGGCCGTAGCGGATGATGGGCTTGGTGTAGGCCTCCGCGAAGGCCTCGTCAGCTGCGGCGTCAGTCGTCGTCGCGGTGGTTACGCTCGTGTCTGCCATGTTCCGTCACGCTCCCATCACGAGGTGCTTGAAGATGACGGCCACCGCCATGCCGGCGGCCATCGCGATGCCGAGGGTCCACTCGCCGAGCCTGGGATGCTTCTTTGCGACGCGCTCCAGGACGACCATCAGCACGAAGCTGCAGATGGTGGAGGCGAGAACCTCGTTCTTGGCCGGCGCGAGGCCGATGATGACCTGGTTGATGCACATGTAGCCGAAGGCGCCGCACGTGGCCGCCACGGTGAAGATGCCGAGGGTCTTCTTGTTGTGACCCATGACCTTCTTGGATATCTTGTCCAGCTTGTCGGCGAGGAGGCCGGAGGTGAGCAGCCACGCGTTGCCGTTGAGCGCCATGACCCAGCAGGCGTTGGCGAAGTTGATCGCGCTGTAGTCGGGGCTCGAGAGCTCGAGGCCCTGGGCCTTGGCGGCCATGGTCGCGGCGGCGAGCTCGGTCGGCGCGGCGCCGATGATGGAGAGGCGCTGCCAGGCGAGGGGCGCGCCGATGACGGCCATGAGGCCGAGCATCACCGCGAAGACGCCGAGGGACGGGCCGATGGCGGAGCGCATGCCGACCTTGAAGGCCTTGTTGGCCTCCTCGGCAGTGAGCCCGACCAGCGGGCCCGCGGCCTTCGTCTTCTTCGCGAAGATGTACGCCTGGTAGATCTCGAGCAGCGCGACCGGTATGACCGCCAGCCATATCGCCCACGAGTTTGCGATGAGCTTGTAGTCCACGACTCCCCCTAACCTCACTCCAACAGAACGAAATCATTGCGTGCAAGGCATGCTCAACGTGCGGACCCCCTCCCACTCGCGCCGGCGGCGGCCCTCCGTCGTCGGACGAAGCTCCAAGGCGCTCGCTCCCGGGCGGAAGGCCTCCTCGGGGCCTTCGTCCGGCGGCCGGGCACCGAGAAGGACCTCGGCTCCTGCGTGCGCCTTGCCCCTGAAACTAGAACGTCCGGGGTAGGAATTGCCGTTATATTAGGCAAGCGGTTAGTAAAAGCAACCCATAGGTTTGAGGTAATGCAAATTGGAATAATCCCGAAATTTGCCCTTAATAATGCAAATTTTTGGAATTGTTGTTATTTCACATGCACAACTGGACGCGGCCGTGCGGCCGTGTCTCGGACGGACGTAAGTTGTGCTCCGCGGCGTCTAGCCCGCGGATAGCCGCTCCGTAGCGGCGCGCGCCTCCTCGCGGAGGGCGAGCGTGCCTCCCTGCTCGACGACATAGGAGAAGTCCGCGGACGCCGCGGCGGCGTCGCCGGACGCCTCGCGCACACGGGCGCGGTCGAAGACGTAGCAGACGTGGCGCAGCCTCGTGCCTGCGCAGGAGGCGAGCTCGCGAAGGGGCGCCTCGCAGGCGGCGGGGTCGCCGTCAGCGAGGGCGAGCTCGAGCTCGCCCTCGGCCTCGAGTGCCGCCGCGGCGACGCGTAGCGGGTCGGTCGGCCTCAGGCGTCCGTCGACCTCGTGGGCCTTAGCCAGCGCGGAGGCGAGGCCCTCGCGGTCGCCGGAGCGGGCTGCTGCCGTGAGGCGGATCGATGCGGCGTTGAGCTCGCGCGCGACGGTGGCGGCGCGGGTGCGGCGGGTGCGCGCTGCGGCGGGCGCTGCAGCAGGTGCGGCGATGTCGGGGTCAAGCGAACGCGCGACGTCGAGCGCGGCGGGGGCGTCGCCAGTGAGGGCGAGGCAGGTCCCGTACCACACCAGAAGGTCGTCCGCGGCTCCGCGGTCCTTCTCGCCCAGGGCGTCGAGGATGCGCAGGAGCTTGGCAGGGTCGCAGTCGGCCGAGGCGACCTGGGTCAGCGCCGACCACTGCCGGGAGACGGCGCCACGCTCGCTCGCGAGGGCCGCGCCACTCGCGAGCAGGAAGGACGCGACCGCGACGGGCGCAACCGAGGTGCCACCCCAGACGACTGCCAGGGCGGTGATGGCGAGCATCGCGCCGATGCCGCCGACGGTGCGGTTGCGTATGTGCCTGAGCTTGGAGCGGTGGTCGGAGGCGACCTGATCGGGTGCGAGGTCCCGGTAGGGTGAGGGCGCGAACTCTCGCGCCCGCGCTGGGGCGCCCTCGATCGCCTCGTCCTGCCTCTCAGCGCACTCCATGGCTCCCCCTCCCCCGGCGCCCGGCCCTTCCCGCCGCGCGCCGTCGGTATGTGGACGCCATGGTACGCCCGGAGCCCATGGCTGTCACGATATGGTGGGCGGGAGGTCTCCCGCGCGTGGGCGGCGGGCCGCCCCCGGGAGGCGCGCCCGTCGGACGGCTCGGGTCCACCGGCATGACGGGCCATAATTACTGGTAGAGTCATCGGCCGCGAAAATTGGTGATTCTCTCAAGAATGTATATGATGGAAGGGTTTCTGAGCGTTTCAGAGAGTGTTGGAGATGCGGAGGCACATGGGACGCAACAAGTACACCGAGGAGCAGCGCAACGAGATCATCACCACGTTCCTCGACGCCACCAGGGGGGTCATCGACGCGGAGGGCGTGAGTGGCGTCTCCATCCGCAAGGTCGCCGCCAACGCCGGCTACAACAGCGCGACGCTGTACCTCTACTTCAAGGACGTTGACACGCTCATCACCCTCGCCTCCATCGGCTACCTCGAGGACTACTGCCGGATGCTCGCCAACTCCAGCATCCAGGTCGCGGACCCCGTCGACGCCTACCTCTACTCGTGGAGGCTGTTCTCGCGCCACGCGAGCGTGCGGCCCGACGTCTACCACCACCTGTTCTTCGAGGAGCACAGCACGCCGCTGGACGAGTCGGTCTCCTTCTACTACAGCATCTACCCCGAGCAGCTCGCCAACATCTCCGACACGGTGCTGGAGATGCTGAGCAGGGGCAAGTTCGAGGAGAGGAACGCCGCGATGCTCGAGCCCCTGGTCAAGAAGGGGCTCATCAAGGAGGAGAACCTGGAGCTCGTGAACGCGCTCACCATCTCCTACTTCCAGGTCCTCCTCGAGCGCCTCATGAAGAGCGACGAGTACTCGATGTCGGATGACTCCATCTCCGTCAGGATGGAGGAGGCCAACCGCTTCCTGCTGCAGCTGGGCGCGAAGTAGGCTGCCAGAGGGGTTCCCGCACTCGCGCCGCAGCCGGGAGGTCCACTGGAAGATTGCGAGCCCCGCCGTCCCCCGGACAAGATGGGGACGGCGGGGCTCTCGACGTTCGGAGCGGTGCCCTGGGTCGGAACCGGATGCCTGGGGCCAGGTCCGGGCAGCTTGCCGCGAGCCTACAGGTAGACGTCGGCCTCCTCGCGGCCGAACTTGTGCAGGAGCTCGTGGCAGGGCCTGCAGGCGGCGCAGTCGCAGAACTTGGCGCCGGCGGCCTTGCGCTTCTCGGCGTGCTCGATCATCTGCTTGGCGCCCTCCTCGCCGAAGAACTGCTTGCCCGTGTCGGAGCCCACGAAGCCGATGAGGTTGTCGATGGTGGTCTGGTGCGCGCTGATGGCGTCGAGCAGGGCGTCGGTCGCGGCCTCGACGTCCGCCCCCTCGGCGGCGACGGCGTCCTTCCAGGCCTGGGCGGCCTGCTTGGTGGCCTCAGACGCGGAGGGCGCGGCGAGCATCTCGTCCACCTTGGCGCTCGTGTAGTCGAAAAGTTCCTTCTCCATGTGCGTTCCCTTCTCTCGTGGGGCGAGGGCGCCCCAGCCATCCTTCTCCTTCGGGGGCAAGCGCCCCCTGCCGACCCTCCCAGTATCGGCGCTTCGGCGGCAGGGTGCCAGTAGGCACTTTGTGGTCACCTTCGGGCGTGGGCGCACGGCTGGCGAAGGCCGGGCTCTCCACCACGGTCCACGGAGAGTGACGTGCGATGATGGTGCAAGGCGGGAGCCACTTGGCCGCCGTCGGGCCGCCAGGGAACGGCAAGGCTGCCGCCGGCGGGCAGCAGGAACCACGTCAGTCGGCCGCCAGCCGGCGGCAAGCGGATAGGGAGGATACGAACATGGAGTTCATTCTCGACACGGCGGACGCAGAGGCGGTCAGGGACCTCTCCGAGATCATGACCATCGCAGGCGTCACCACCAACCCCACCATCATCACCAGGAGCGGCAAGACCCCCGAGCAGGTATTCTCCGAGATGGACGCGGTCCTCGCCCCAGAGCAGAAGCTCTTCATGCAGACGGTCGCGACCGACTACGAGGGGATCCTCGCCGACGCGCGGAAGATCTGCTCGCTGCGCGAGAACATGTACGTGAAGATCCCCGTCACCCATGACGGGATGCGCGCGATCAAGCAGGCCAAGCGCGAGGGCCTCGGCGTGCTCGCCACTGCGATCTACTCGCCCGACCAGGCGTTCTTTGCCGCGATGAACGGCGCGGACTACCTCGCCCCCTACGTCAACCGCATGTGCAACTACGGCGACGGCGTGCAGTGGGTCCGCGAGCTGCAGACGATGCTCGAGCTCAACCAGCTCCCCAGCAAGATCTGCGCCGCCTCGTTCAAGAACGGCAACCAGGTGCACGAGCTGATGCTCGCCGGCGTCGGCGCCGTCACCGTCGCCCCCGACGTGGTGCGCGCGATGCTCGACCACCCCGGGACCAAGGTCGCAGTCGAGGAGTTCACCTCCGCCTGGGAGGCCGCCTTCGGCCGGCGCACCTTCGCGTAGGCTGCGCCCATGCATTTTGGCGTATGCGTCGGAGAAAAGCGAGGGCCCCGCGGGCGAACGTGCCGACCCTGGGGCCGGAGCGTCACCTCGCAGGGCCGGGCGCGTCAGTGGCGCTTCCAGCTGAAGAAGCGGTCGTTGTCCGGGTCGAACGGCTCGTCCAGCTCGTCGATGTAGTCGCCGAGGGCCTTGGCGCGGTTCTTGACGTCGACGGAGGTCGAGAAGACGCTGATGCCGCTGACGATCAGCGAGAACGCGAGGACGTACATGAGCATGAGGGTGCCCATACCCGGGGCCATCAAGAGCAGGATACCAGCGACGAGGTCGAGGACGCCGCCGACGACCGCCCAGCCGGAGCTGCCTCCCATGCGGCGGACGACGCCGGCGGACGACAGCAGGTTGATGCCCGCGAACAGCAGCTCGAGGGCGAGCATCAGGCCAATCATCACGACGAAGACGTCGTAGGTGAAGGCCGGCGAGTTCATCGCGGCCAGCGCGAGCAGGATGCCGCAGATGACGTCCATGACGCCCGTCGCGAGCGAGTAGCCAGGACGTAGCCAGTAGGGCATCTGCCCGTAGGTCGCGATCCGATAGGTGCCGCCGACGAGGAGCCCCGCGATCATCAGCCAGACGAGGGTGACGAGCGACGCCTGAGGGTTGACCGTTATCAGCACGCCCAGCACCACCATCAGGACCGAAGCGACGATGCCACCCCTGTACACGCGCTTCGCGACGTCCTGTGTCCTGTCCTTCCAGTCCATGGTCTCCTCCTAACTGTTGGCCCAAGGAGCTCGAACTAGTAGTGTATGTACCTGTATTCACGGTTTCGTATCAGACGGCGGAAATCTACGACACAAACTGGAAGAGTGTCCACTTTGGGGGGAACGGCCGCGGCATGGGCTCGCGACGGCTTGGCTCGGCCGGTTCGAGAAGGGCCGCGGCGCGACCGGCGGACGCGGCTCGGCCCTATACTGGTGCGGTCAGCTGCCAGCCAAGACGACGGGAGAGACATGCGCACCTACAGCTTCGAGGCACCCATCGAGAAGGTCGAGGGCCTGGACGGCGCCTTCGTGACCGTGCCCCTCGACGTTCCCCGCGTATTCGGCGCCGGCCGCATCAAGGTGCACGCGCGCTTCGACGGCGTCCCCTACGACGGCAGTGTCGTCTCGTCCAAGCACGACGACGGCACCCGCAGCTACGTGATGGGGATCCGCAAGGACATCCGCGCCCGCATCGGCAAGCAGCCGGGCGACGCCGTCTCCGTCGAGTTCGAATGCGCGCAGGTGGACGGCCCTGCGAGCCTCTACCTCGACGCGCTTCTCGCGAAGGTCGAGCGCAAGGGCCGCACGCACGACGAGTTCACACGCGTCGTCACGTGGCTCACCGGCTATCCCGACGACGCGCTCGCGGAGGGGTGGCTGGCAGAGGTCCCCTTCTCGCGCTGGCTCGACGAGGCGCCCGCCTACAACCCCATGGCCGACGAGGTCAAGGGCAAGGTCTGCGGCGTCAGCGTCTCCGAGGTCGAGGACCCCACGATGCGGCGGGTGCGCGTGCTCGACAAGCTCGTCGACGAGCTCGCCAAGGGCCGCCCGTTGGAGAAGGTCCTGCGGCAGGCCTAGGCCGCGCCGCCCGGGCCGATAGCACCGGCGGCAGCACCGCTCGCGACGCCGGCGGCGCCTGCCGCGCCCGCGACGCCACCCGCGCCGAGCTCGGGGTCGTACGCCTGGACGTAGCGCGAGAAGACCTGGTCGAACAGGTATGCGACGCCGTAGGTCGAGTACATGCGGTGCAGCGGGTTGTTCCGGCCGAGCTCGTCGCCGATGGCGATGACCTGGTCGAAGAGCGAGCACACCTCGGCGCCCGGGTTGGCCGTGACGATCACGCGCAGCGCACTCGTCGCCTCGAGCTGGCCGCGCTGGCGCTCGACGAAGGCGCCCGAGGTCGAGACCGCGACGAGCAGGTCCTTCTCGCCCAGGGTCCTTATCGCCTGCGCCGCCGGCACCGACTCCGTCACCAGCGGGATGACGCAGTGCTCCACCGCCATCGCGCGCTGGAACTCCTTGAGCTCGTTCGCCGACGGGTCGGCCGAGAAGAGCGTGGTGCTGCGCGCGTCATGGATGCCGCGGACGAGGGCGTCGAGGTCGCCCGCCGCCGTGCGCCGGTCGATCGACTCGAAGAGCCGGTCGAGCTCGCCGCGCAGGTCGAAGCCGGGGCCGAGCTGCCCGTCGGCCGAGAGGAAGTAGTGGCGGAAGACGCCCCACTCGAACGCCATGTCCCTGACCTCGGAGAAGTTGTCGAAGCCGATGGACTGGCAGAAGCGTCGCACCGCCGAGCGGGAGCAGTAGCAGGCGCCCATCACGTCGTAGATGCCGAGATCCGACAGATGGTCATAGTTCTTGATGAAGTACTCGGCGAGCAGATGGGAGGTGGAGTCGAGCTCGTTGGCGTTGTAGACCTCGAAGAGCGAGGTCAATAGCGTGAGTCTGCCCTCGTGCATGCTTCTCCCCCCTCGGGTCGCGCCGCGCCGGGCCCGACCGGATGACACGTTAAGGATAGCATGAGGGCCGGGGGCCGACTCGGGCGCGAGCAGCCGCGCCGCCACAGCCGCCTGCACCGCCGGCGCGGCCGCGGGCGCGCCGGCGGCCCTACGCGAACTGGCTCTGGTACAGCGCGGCGTACGCCCCGCCCGCCGCGAGCAGCTCCTCGTGCGTGCCCTTCTCGATGATGTTGCCGTGGTCCATCACGAGGATGAGGTCCGCGTCCACGATGGTGGACAGGCGGTGGGCTATCACGAAGCTCGTGCGGTTCTCCATGATCGCCTCCATCGCGCGGACGATCGCCTGCTCGGTGCGGGTGTCGACGCTCGACGTCGCCTCGTCCAGGATCAAGATCGCGGGGTCGGCGAGCATGGCGCGCGCGATGGTGAGCAGCTGGCGCTGGCCCTGGCTCACGGCGCTGGCATCGTTCTCCAGCACCGTGTCGTAGCCGTGCGGCAGCGTGCGCACGAAGAAGTCCACGTGCGCCGCGCGGGCGGCCGCCTCGACCTCCTCGCGCGTGGCGCCCGGACAGCCGTACGCGATGTTCTCGGCGATCGTGCCCTCGAAGAGCCAGGCGTCCTGCAGCACCATGCCGAACTCGCGCCTGAGGTCGGCACGGGTGAGCCGCCGGGTGTCCACGCCGTCCAGCGTGATGCGGCCGCCGTCGATCTCGTAGAAGCGCATGAGCAGGTTGACCAGGGTCGTCTTGCCCGCGCCCGTCTCTCCGACGATCGCGACCTTCTCGCCCGGCTCCGCCGCGAAGGAGACGTCGTGCATGAGCGGGTGGTCGGCGTCGTAGCCGAAGCGGACGTGCTCGAAGCAGACGCGACCGCGCACCGGGCGCGCGAGCGCTGCGGGACGAGCCGGGTCAGGCTCCACCTCGGGCTCGTCGAGGAACCCGAAGACGCGCTCCGCCGCGGCCAGCGCGCCCTGCAGCATGTTGTAGGAGACCGAGAACTGCGTCAGCGGCTCAGACCCCTGCATCACGTACTGGAAGAACGCCTGGAAGACGCCGACCGTCATCTGCCCGGCGAGCAGCATGCCGCCGGCCGTCACGCCGATCGTGACCATGCAGAGACGCATCACGAATCGGATGCACGGGCCAATCGCGTTGGTCACGAAGTCGGCGCGGGCGCCGGCGCGGGCGAGCCGCTCGGCCTTCTCGGAGACCGCCGCCAGGCTCCGGCCCTCGAGCCCGAAGGCCTGGATCTCGGTACGGCCGCTGTAGGACTCCTCGACCTCGCTGGTCAGCTCGCCGAGAAGGGCCTGCCGCCGGCCGACCGCCTTGTTGGTCTGCGCGCCGAACGCCCAGGTCGCCAGGGCGGACGCGGCCGCGAAGCCGCAGAACATGAGCGTCAGCACCACGCTGCGGCGGGCCATGCAGGCGAGCGCCCCCACGAGCATGCAGGCGGCGATGATCAGCTGCAGCAGGCCGCGCTGCATGACCTCGGAGATCTTATCCATGTCGTTGGTCGCGTAGCTGATCGTGTCGCCCGGCTGGTGCCGGTCGAAGTACGCGAGCGGCAGGCGCGCCAGCTTGTCGGCGATCCGGCGGCGCAGCTCCAGGTTGAGCCGCTCCGCGAAGCTCGCCATCACGAAGGACTGCACGGCGTAGAAGCCCCAGGCGAGCGTCCACAGGCCGAAGTACTGCAGGATCAGCCTGCCGCCGTGCGCGTAGTCCACCACGTAGAGGCTGCCCGCGGCGAACGCGCGCTGGGCCTCCTCCCACACGAAGTCGACGACCACCGCGCTGAACGTCGCGGAGGCGAGGGAGAAGACCACGTACAGGACCGCGCAGGCTGCCGCGACCACGATGCGCCAGCGCTGGCGCCCGGCGACCCGCCACAGGCGGAGGGCCGTCTCGCGTGGTGCCGTCGGGACCATGTCCTCGTCCGCGCCGGGCACCCCCGCGCCGGTGCCGCCGGCGCCAGCCGAGGCCTCGGCCTCGAGCCTCTCATCCTTGTCGCTACTCATGGCTCGCACCTCCCCCACGCTCCTGGGACTCCACGATCTGCCGGTACGCCTCGCACGTCCGCACGAGCTCGTCGTGCGTGCCGGTGCCCACCACGCGGCCCTCGTCCAGCACCACGATGCAGGCGGCGTCGCGGATCGTGCTCACGCGCTGCGCGACGAGCAGGATCGCCGAGCCCGCGAGCTCGCGCGAGATCGCGTGCCGGAGCGCCGCGTCCGTGCGGAAGTCGAGCGCGGAGAACGAGTCGTCGAAGACGTACAGGTCCGCCCTGCGCACGAGCGCGCGGGCGATGGCCAGGCGCTGGCGCTGCCCGCCGGAGAAGTTCGAGCCGCCCTGGGCGACGTGCGCGGCCAGGCCGTCGGGCAGGTCGCGCACGAAGCCGGCCTGGGCCACGTCGAGCGCGTGCCAGAGCTCCTCGTCCGTGGCGTCCTGCCTGCCGTGGCGCAGGTTCTCGGCGATCGTGCCCGAGAAGAGCCACGCGCGCTGCGGCACATAGGCGATGTGCGACCTCAGCTCGGCGCGGGTCATCTCGCGCACGTCCGTCCCGAGCAGGCTGACCGAGCCGGACGTGACGTCGTGGAAGCGCAGCAGCATCTTGGCCACGGTCGACTTGCCAGACCCGGTGTTGCCGATGATCGCGCAGGTCTCGCCCCGCCGCAGGGAGAGGCTGACGTCGCGCAGGGTGTCCTCGTCGGCGTCCTCGAACCTGAGGCAGACGCGGTCGAGACGGGCCACCTCCTCGGGGGCGTCCGCGGGCGCGGCGGGCGCGGCGGGCACGGGCGCGGCGGGCGCGGCGGGCGTCGCGGGGTCGGCGATGCTCGGCTCGAGCGTCAGCACCGCGGCGGCGCGCGCGAGGCAGGCCGCGGCGCGCGGCAGCTGCACGACGGCGAACTGGGCCATCATCATGAAGAACAGGATGGTCATCGAGTACTCGATCAGAGCGCTTATCGACCCGATCTGTATCGCGTGGGCGCCGACGCGGTCGGCGCCGAGCCACATGACGAGGGCCTCGACCACGTTCATGATGAAGAACGTCGCCGAGTCGGCGGTCGCGAAGACCAGGTTCACGCGGATGGCGCTGTCGGCGTAGCTCTGGAAGGTCTCGTCGAGCTGGCCGCGCTCGAAGTCCTCGCGGCCGAAGGCGCGCACCACGCGCGTGCCCGTGACGGACTCGCGCAGCCGCACGTTCATGCGGTCGACGAAGCCCTGCAGCTTCACGAAGGTCGGGGCTGAGCGCACGACCGCCACCACGCTGACGCCCAGCATGACCGCGGTCATCACGAGCAGCATCCTGCCCACGACGGCGTCGACCGAGAAGGCCAGCAGAATCGCGACCACGCAGACGACCGGCACGGGCGCCGCCATGGTGAAGGTCATCACGAGCGTCTGCTGCACCACGTTCACGTCGGACAGGGTGCGCGTGATCATCGAGGCCGCGCCGAAGCGCCCGAACTCCGAGGCGGAGAGCTCCAGGCTGTGGCGGTAGAGCTCCACGCGCAGGTCGCGCGCCACGTCGGCGGCGAGGTTGGAGACAACCCAGTACGACACGACGCAGCCGCCCGACCCCACGAAGGCCGCCACGAGCATCCTGGCGCCGTGCGTCACGAGGGCACCGCCGCCGTCCGCGGAGATCGCGCTGTTGATCAGCGCCGAGAGCTCGGTCGGGATGTAGAGCATCCCCACGACGTCGCACACGAGAAGGGCGAGCGCCAGCACGATGCGCCCGCGGTACGGCCTGAGCAGCCGCCGCAGCAGGCGCCCGCCCTCGGTGCGGTCGCCCTTCTCGCCCGCGACGGAGTCCAGTATCGAATCGCTCACTCGGCCATCCCTTCGCCGCCCGGCTCGCAGGGAGCCACGCCCCTCCGGCGCTGCGGTCCTCGCCGCTGGAATCTGCAGTCTTCCAAGTCTATTCGCGATTTTGATTTATTGCAAGCAAGTGGGAATTCTATGCAGAGAAGGACCGGCGCTCGGACACGGTGCGGCGCCGGCCCGGCGCCGGCCCGCGCGGTGTCACCCGGCCCAGAGCCAGCCCGCGGGCCACACGGCCCGCGCGCCGCTAGCGGAAGACCGCCATCGCGAGGGTCGACGCCACGATCAGCGCCAGCCCCGTGAGGGAGCGCCTGGTGTAGCGCTCGTGGAAGACCACGGCCGAGAAGGCCATGGCCACCAGGATCGAGAGCTTGTCGATCGGCACGACGACCGAGACCACGCCGTTCTGGATCGCGTAGTAGTAGCACAGCCACGAGGCGCCGGTCGCGATGCCCGAAAGGCAGATGAACGCCAGCTCGCGGCCGTCGATGTGCCGCGCCTCTGCGAGCTTGCCGCGCATCGCCACCACGGCCCAGGCCATGACCAGCACGAAGCAGGTGCGCACGGCCGTCGCCAGGTTGGACTCGACGCCCTCGATGCCGACCTTCGCCAGGATCGACGTGAGAGCCGCGAAGACCGCAGACCCGACGGCGTACCACATCCACGCGCGACCCTGGACCTCGTGGTCCTGCTCGCGCCTCTCGATCATGAGGAAGGTGCCCACGAGGATCCCCGCCGAGCCCGCCAGCTTGACCCAGAGCGCGTCCGTCTCGCCGAACAGCACGATGGCGAGAAGGACCGTGAGCACCGCGGAGCACTTGTCGATGGGGACGACCTTGTTAACGTCGCCCATGGAGAGGGCCTTGAAGTAACAGATCCAGCTCGCGCCGGTCGCGAGGCCGGAGAGGGCGAGGAAGAGCATGGAGTGCGCGCTGATCTGGCCGAGCTGCCCCACGGAGCCGACGAGCGCGGCCATGAGCCAGGCGAACGCCAGGACCACGATGGTGCGCACGGCGGTGGCGACGTCGGAGTCGGTGTGCCTGATGCCGCACTTGGCGAGAATCGACGTGATGCCGGCAAAGAGCGCCGAGCCGACTGCTGCGAGCATCCACATGGGAAACCTCCCGTCTTCGTGAGCCCCCGGCGGGCCCGCCGCACGCCGCCGTTCGACGGTCCCGGCCGCCCCGCGGGCCCGTCGAGCGGACCCCAGACATCATAGTAGGCCGACTGCGGCGAGCGCTGCGGCCAAGGCCGACGGCCCCATCGACCGGAGGTCCTTATCGCCCGGCGGCGCGCGGCGGGCCCGGCCGCCCCGCGGGTCGCGTGGCTTCGACTCTGCCGAATCACCGGAGCGAGCCACCCCAGAGCGGCCCATGGCGTCAGGGGCGCTTCCAGGAATCGCCACCTTGCAATCGTGGGGCCTTCTACCTTGCAATCGTGGTGATTTCTACCTTGCAATTATGGTCTTCTCCACCTAGCAATCTTGGGATGTGCCACCATACAATCCCAGCAGCTTCTGCCCTGCATGCCCGGACTGCAGTCGAAAGCGAGGCCCCGATGATTCCGAGAAGCATGGAAGCGCAGGTCCTACGGATGGCGAACTGGTTCCCCATCGTATCGGTCACAGGACCGCGACAGAGCGGCAAGTCCACCCTGGCCAGGGAGGTCTTCTCTGACTATGCCTACGTCAACCTCGAGAACCCCCAGACGAGACGGCAGGCCCTCTCCGACCCCGTCGGCTTCATCGAGAATCGTCCGAGGCGACTGGTCGTAGACGAGGCCCAACTCGCGCCGGAACTCTTCTCGATGATCCAGGTAGCGTCGGATGAGAGCAACGAGCCTGGGCAGTACGTGCTCTCGGGGTCGCAGAACTTCCTGCTGCTCGAGCAAATTACCCAGTCGCTAGCGGGAAGGGTCGGCATGCTCAGGCTGCTGCCGCTTTCGTTTATCGAGGCGAGGTCGGCAAGGGCCGACCTCTCCCCCGATGCCTTCATGCTGAGAGGGGGCTATCCACGCCTCTACGACGTGGACATGCCGCAAGACGCGTACTTCTCGGCATACCTGAGAACGTACGTGGAGCGCGATGTCCAGGGCTACCTGGGAGTGAGGGACCTCTCTTCCTACAGGACCTTGCTGGAGCTGTGCGCCCAGTGCACTGGGAGCCTGCTGAACATCTCTCGCCTTGCGAACGACGCCGGTGTCTCGCGGGAGTCCGTGAGCTCCTGGCTATCGATGCTCGAGTCGAGCTACGTCGTGTTCAGGCTGCGCCCGTATCACACGAACCTGCGCAAGCGGCTCACCAAGACGCCCAAGCTCTACTTCTACGACACGGGTCTGCTCTGCTACCTGCTGCGCATCAGGACCCTCGAACAGCTGCTCACGAGCCCGTACCTTGGGGCGGTATTCGAGAACCTCGTCATCGAGGAGCGGATGAAGGCCCACCTCAACGCGGGCGAGGAACCTGACCTTTACTTCTATCGCGACGACGCCAAGGTCGAGGTCGACCTGGTCGACCTGACAGACCCGGAGAAGGGACTGCTCGCCGAGATCAAGTCATCGCAGACCTACCGAAGCGGATTCTCCAGGCACCTACACACCGTCGGCGACGAAATCGGCATCCCAAACGAGCGACGCTTCGTGGTCGAGCGCGCCGAGGGCGACTTCGAGGCAGATGGCGCGCAGGTGAGGAACATCGCAACCTGGCTGGAGATGGCCTAAGCGCGACGCCGCGCGGGCTCGGGCGGACCCTGTGGCCCGGGCGGGTTCGGCGGGGACGCGACCCGGGCGGGCTCGCGGGGACGCGACCCGGGCAGGCTCGCGGGGACGCGATCCCGGCAGGCCGCGCACCCCTCTCAATGCAACTCGCCGCACCGACTTGTGCATTTCGGGAACTTAGGGACGGGTCCGAGGGGACGCCGCGCCGCATGAGGCGGCCGCAAGTTCCTGACGCCAGCCGGTTCACCATCGCCAACAGGCAAAACGTGCCTCACGTTAGGCGTCTGCCAAGGTGCGGCCCGCCCATCGCCGACCGTCGGGTAGACGGAGTCGTCCCTAAGTCGCAAAAATGCACATTCGCGGCGAGGTATTGCGCCGGCAGCGCCGGCCACCCCGGCAGCGCCGGCCGCCCCGGAGGTACGGCGCAACGGCGTCACCCGCGACGAGATCGTGGCCGTCGTCACCCACGCCACCAGGTACTGCGCCTGGCCCAAGGGCTGGGCGGTGTTCCGGATGGTCAAGGAGGTCTGGGGAGAGGGCGAGAAGGACCGCGCGGTCCAGGCCGTCGACGCCCTCGCCTAGCGACGAGAGCCGGACGGCCCCAGCCGCGGTCGCGCCGAACGACCCACGCCGGCCCCACCACGGGCTGGCGTGCTCATTTGGAGGGGAAGCCCGCGCGCGGCGACGTCGGGCGACGCAACCGTGATAGCCTCCCATGAGCATCAGAAGAGCGCGGCCCGACGCCGCCCCAGGAGGCAGGAGAAGCCCATGGAACTCACCGGAAAGCAGGTCAGGCAGCTCCGCAGCCTCGCCAACCGTCTCAACGCCACCATCGCCATCGGCAAGGGCGGCACCGACGCGGTCGTCGCCCAGACCGATTCGGCGCTCGAGGCGCACGAGCTCATCAAGTGCACGGTCCTCAACACCTCGGGCCTCGACACGCGCGAGGCGGCCATCGCCCTCTCACGGCCCACGCACTCCGCGGTCGTGCAGGTCATCGGCCACAAGTTCGTGCTCTACCGCCCGAGCCAGCGCGACGACATAGAGAAGATCGTCCTCGTCTAGCGCCAGCCTGCCGCTAGCGCGGCGGCAGCCCGCCGCAAGCGAGCCGCCCGTCGCGCGCCAGCCTGCCGCTAGCGCGGCGCTAGGCAAGGCTCTTGAGCAGGGCGAGAAGCCCCTGCTCGTCCTCGACCACCCACTCCGGGCGCGGGACACCCGGACCCGCGGGAGCCTCGCGGCGCCGGTGGTTGAACCACACCACGGGCATGCCCGCAGACGTTGCGCCCACGACGTCCGAGGCGAACGAGTCGCCCACGTAGACGCAGCTCTCGGGCGACGTCCCCACGCGCTCGCACGCGATGCGGAAAATCTCCGGATCCGGCTTGGCCACCCCGACCGCCCCCGACACCACGATGGACTCCGGCGCAAACCAGCGGGAGAGTCCGAGCGCCTCGACCTTCTCCATCTGGTGCGCGGCGGGGCCGTTCGTGATGATGCCCATGGGATGGCGGGCGCCGCAGAGGCAGCCGGGGCCGGGGAGGCGGCCGGGGCCGAGGAGCTGGCCGCCACCGAGGGGACGGCGCGCCGCGCACCAGTCGAGCACCTCCGCCATCCGCGGCGAAACGCAGATGGCGTCGCGCTGCGCGGCGGCGTAGGCCGACTGCATCCGGAGGCACTCGTCCGCGGTCATGTCGATGCCGAAGTCCGCGAACGTCCGCTGGAGGCGCCAGACGTACATCTCCTCCATGGAGATCTCGCCCCGCGTCGCCGCTTCGAACGCCTCGTCGCTGTGCCGACGGCTGGCGTTGAAGAGGGCGACGACGTCGAGCGGCCCGGCCGCCGCACCGGCTCCGGCAGGGCCGCCCGCCGCGAGCGCGTCGAACCTATCGCCGAACGCCTCGCGATAGCCCAGCTCGAAGGGACGCACCTGGTCATAGAGGGTGTCATCGAGGTCGAAGAGGACGCAGTCCATCGCCATCAGCCCATACCCACCATTCCGCGGCAGACCGCGCCGGCCGCGCCGGCCGCGCGAGCGCGGCGCGCGCAGGCACGGGCGGCCCATGCTTGCCCGCGCCTACTTCATGTTCCTGGCCTCGACCTCGGCGATCTTCGAGATGCGACGCACGTGGCGCTCGGCGCCGCTGAAGGGCGTGTCGAGGAAGGTATCCACGATCTTGAGGGCGAGCCCGGGGCCGACCACGCGCGCCCCGAGGGCGAGGACGTTGGCGTCGTTGTGCAGGCGCGTCGCCTCGGCGGAGAAGCAGTCGCCGCAGAGGGCGGCACGGATCCCCTTGAACTTGTTCGCGGTGATGGAGACACCGATGCCCGTACCGCAGATCAGGATGCCGCGGTCGCACTCGCCCGACTGGACGGCGAGCGACGCCTGGGACGCGAAGTCCGTGTAGTCGACGGAGTCGGTGCTGTAGGTACCGAAGTCCTTGTACTCGAGGCCGCGCTCGTCGAGGTGTCGCTTCACCTCCTGCATCAGCTCGAATCCGCCATGGTCACAGCCGAGTGCAATCATGATTTCATCCTTTCGGGGTAGCGTCGTGAGGGTCGCGTCGTGAGGGCAGGGCGCCCGTCGTCTCCCTGCCATGGTAGACCACGAGAAGCGCCGCCCACGGTCCAGAACGGGAACCGTCGCCGAGCGCGCCGTATAGCACACCTGCGTCCACCCTGCTCCGACGGTCCGCTCACACGCGTGCCGCCGACGCTCGCTCATGAGCGAGACCCAAGTCGACCCCCTGCTACATACACTATGTCGAGGGGTGCGCCGCGCACGACGCGCGGACCGTCACCGAGCCAAGGACGATAGGAGCCTGCCATGTGCACTGCCATCCGCTTCACTGACGCCCAGGGGAACCTCTACTTCGGGCGCAACCTCGATTGGAGCTTCTCCTACGGCGAGCACGTCGTTATCACGCCTGCCGGCTACGCGGTCAAGACCTCCCCGTTCGGCGCGACCGACAAGGTGAGCCACCCCATCATCGGCATGGGCATCGTCGAGGAGGGCACGCCGCTCTACTTCGACTGCGCCAACACCGCCGGCCTCGCGGTCGCCGGCCTCAACTTCCCCGGCTACGCGCGCTACGAGGCCGAGGCCGTCGAGGGCAAGACCAACGTCTCCTCCTGGGAGTTCCCGCTGTGGGTCGCCGCCAACTTCGACACCGTGGACGAGGTCGAGGCCGCGCTGCCGGATACCGCCATCGTCGACGCGCCGCTCAACGACAAGTTCCCCACCTCCCTGCTCCACTGGATCGTCGGCGACGCCACGCGCAGCATCGTCGTGGAGTACACGGCCGAGGGCATGCAGGTCTTCCACGACGAAGCCGACGTCCTCGCCAACCAGCCCGGCTTCGCCTACCACGCCGAGAACCTGCGCAGCTACCTCAACCTCACCAGCGACGTGCCCGAGACCGTCAAGTGGCGCGGTGCCACCCTCGCCCCGTACGGCTCCGGCGCGGGCATGCGCGGCCTCCCCGGCGACTACTACTCCCCCTCGCGCTTCGTCCGCGTGGCCTACCTCAACGCGCACTATCCCGACCAGCCGGACGAGAAGGGCAACGTCTCGCGCCTCTTCCACACCCTGACCGGCGTCGCGATGATCGACGGCGCCGCACGCATGTCCAACGGCGACTTCGAGCGCACAGTCTACACGGGCGGCTTCTCCTCGCAGACCGACACCTACTACTGGAGCACCTACGACGACCCCGCCATCCGCAAGGTCTCCCTCGCGGACTACGACACCACCGGCACCGACCTCATCGAGGTCAAGGAGTAGGACGAGGACTCGAGAAGGACGTCCGGCCCGGGCGCCGGGCCGGACGGGCCGCCGGGCCGGGCCGGCGGGCCGGGCAGCCGGGCCGGGCAGCCGGGGCGGACGGGCCGCTGGAGTGGCAAGCCCCGACGGCAAGCGGACGCCGGGCGACCGCGCCCCTCGCAGGCCTGCGCGCAGCGCTTGGACGCCATCTGTGCATCTTCGCGACTTATGGACGGGCCCCTCGCCTCCGCGTGTGACGAGGGGCCCACGTGACGCCGGGGTCCTTCCGGAATCCTGGTCAAACGCAATCCCCGCCCGTCAGAACGCCCCCCGGCCGAGACCAGACCCATCCACAGCTCGGAAATCTGCAACCGCAGGCGCCAGGAGTTGCGTCGACCCAGGCGCGCCAACCGGCATGCGCCCAGGTGACGCGCAATCCGGCAGGCACCGTCCGCGAGCCATGCCATGGCACGCGCAATCCAGAGCGCACCCCAGGAACCTTCCCCCAACGAAGAGGCCCCGCCTCACGAGGAGACGGGGCAAGAGAGATCCACGCATAACGGACCAGGCGGGGGCGACCAGGCGGGCCGCACGAGCGAGTCGCGCGTACCGCAGCTAGCTCCTCCTCAGACGCAGCCTCCAGGCGAGAAGGACCGCGGCAAGCACCGCAAGCGCAACTCCGACCCGCGGCAGGGGGTTGGGCACGCCACCGGTCGAGGGCAGCTCGTACCCCTGGTTCTTCTTCTCGGAGTTGGTCACCGTGATGGTGCCGGTACGGATGCCGCCGTTGTTGACATACGACACGTCGTAGGAGCCCGAACCGGGGGCGTACTCGTTGCCGTTGACGGTGTAGTTCAGCTCCTTCACGGCGTAGTAGACGTCGTGGCCGTCTACCTGTTCGGGCAGATTATCCCAGTTTGCGGACCACTCGGTCGAAGCGGAGACGTCCACAGGGTCTCCCACCTGCACTCCTGTGGCGTCATCGAGAATCTGGGGCGGCTCAGCCCAGGGGCTGTTCGGATCTTCGGCGAGCTTCACATCGTTTCCGACGCTCTGCTTGACGCTGATTGCGATGTCTGCCGTAACGTTCTTCACCGTCGCAGAGACCGCTGCATTCGAAGAGAACGCGTGCGTCTCTCCATACTTCTGTCCGTTTACATAGACGTCGTAGCTGCAGCCGCCCCAAAGCTCACTGACGCTGAAGGTGAAGTCGCTCCCCTTCTTGATGGCGACGGTGCCATTGCTCACCCTGTCGCCCGTGAGCTTGGTCTCATTGCTCCAGCTCTGGTTGCCCTTCGCCGTGACCGTGACGTTCACGCTGTTGTCGCTGTCTACCTTCTTCGTGTACCGGAAGAGCGCGAGCTTCGCGCTTGCCCCTGCGGGGGCTTCCTTCGCGACGCCGTTCTCGTCAGCCCAGCTCTTCCTTGCCGTCAAGCGCGTGTACTTGTTGGTGACGTACATCGTGCTCGTCTTGTTGTTCTTGAAGAAGTCCACGTCGGCCGTCGTCAGCGTGCCACCGGACTTGTTCGTCGCGTTGCTCGCATTCGCGGCGGAGAAGGCGGCGTCATCCGAGATTGGGGAGCCCGTGGTGGGGACGTCCTTCACGATGAAGAAGTGCTCGGCATCGCTCGCGTAGCCAACTTGGCCCTTGGTCTCAGTCAGGCGGTAGAGGGTGTTCGGCTGCAGGGCGTCCTTGTTGAGCTCGTAGTCGTAGGTGATAGATCCCTGCGCATCCGTGACGAGGTCCTTATCGGTACTCTTGTCAACCCACGTACTGCCATTCCAGTACGAGAGCTTGAACCCCACGCCCGAGAGCGTCTTGCTGATGTCATCCGCATCCACCTTGTACAGCACGAGACGCCCCTTATGGATGGTGGCGCCACCGCTCGCCTCCTTGAGGCTGATGGAGCCCGACTTCGAGAACTTGCCGTTAAGGGAGGCGCTGTTGGTGACGGTCATGCCGTCCCCATATGTGTCGTCCAATACGTACTCATAGGTCAGCACGCAGGCGCGCCTGTCTGGAACCTCTGCCGTGATGGTGTGGGTCTTGGCATCGTAGGTTGCCTTGAAGTTCTCGATGGGACGGTTGGGGTCGTAGTGGTGCTCCTTGGAGAAGTCGTAGGCATAGAGCTTGATCGATGACGGATCGAGGTCGCTGTCCACGCTCTTGGAGTCGAACTTGTCCGTAAGCGTGAGCACGTCCGAGTTGAGGTCGAGGTCCTGACCGGCGGCGTTGATCTCCACGTAGTAGCGCAGGTTGTTCGTAGGCTCGCCGTTCGAATCCAAGAGCTGCTCGCCGCTCTTCGAGACCTTCTCGTAGGTACGGTCGACCTTGGTCGTCTGTGTCGACTTGCTCTCTCCCCACTCCGCGGTGTTCTTGTAGGTCTTTTCGGTCGAGCCGTTGTTCCAAGACGGGTCGGAGCCGATCGAGGCGGTGTAGTACAGGTACACGGTTGGACTTCCCGCCCTGTATTGGTACTTCGGGATGGTGAACGTAAGCCGGGTGCCGCCGTCCGTTGGGGTACTCGTCACCTGCGGCGCTTTGTCTCCCCTGAACGTACCGTCGTCGTAGTATTCGTTAAACTTCGCCGAAACCGAGCCATCGACGTAGGTCATCCCATTGGGCAGCGTATCGGTGACAACGATGTCCTTGCCGTTGTCCGAGGAATTGGTCGTGAGCGCGATGCGATACGTCATCTGTCCGTCCTGGATGTTGTTGAAGTCCAGGGTGGTGTCGCCAGGTGCATAGTGATCATTCGTATCGCTCTTCATCTTGACTTCCTTCAGGATGCGATACGGCCTGGAGTAGTTGAAGGTGGGCTTGGACGTCGCGTTACCCACCCTGCCCTCGTTGCTGGCGGTGATGGTCTCGCCCTCGCCGACCTTGGTAGTGTCCATGTACGTGGGGTACTCGCCGGTCACCAGATTCTGGGCCTTGACGTCGGCGCCAGGTGCAATCTCGACGTGCACCGTGAAGCTCTTCACGTGGGTTGTGGAGTCAGTCGCGGGGACCTCATGGCCGGTGCCGTCAGGACCGTCGTAGTAGGTCACCGTGAAGGAGACGCCCGACTTGCTCCCGTCCTGCTGCGGATAGTAGTCGTCGTAGAACGCCGCACCGTTACCGGTGTAGAGGTACTTGTTGTAGTCGTCGACGCTGAGCTGGAGCCCACCCGTGCTGTTGACGGTAGTTCCCGTGACGCTGCTCTTGAACGCCTTGTCGAGCTCCGCGGCTATCGCGTAGTGGCTGTCGGACCTAAGACCCACGCCGTTGGCGTCCGTCGCATCCTCAA
>Ga0256406_1003011_pt1 | contig 22086 bp, 17 predicted proteins | sample RumenRJG_03DNA_FD_185986 | JGI IMG/M metagenome (GOLD analysis project Ga0256406, IMG submission 185986) | Bovine rumen microbial communities from Lethbridge, Alberta, Canada - RJG_03 | ecosystem: Host-associated > Mammals > Digestive system > Stomach > Rumen | place: Canada: Alberta | collected... | reverse complement strand
GAAATTTTGGCTTTAAGTTCGACTTCTGGTTGAAGTACGCATTTTTAAGGGATTAATCCCCTTACATCTCGTTATAAGGCATTTTTCTCACTCTGTACAGAGGGTAAATCTGTAATTCCAGAACTTCGCTGTGCAAATTCAAGTAAGCATGGAACTTACTCGTTCAAACTGGAACTTCGGATTTCAACCGACCCGGGATATTCGGAGATACAGATTCCTCCACCCCGCAACCATCCGCAGACGCCGGTGGTTAGCGAACCCGAGCGGAGCGAAGGGTGAGGTTACCACCGCTGCGTCGAGGACGAGCGAGAGCGTGTTGCGGGTGGAGGCATCTGTATTCCGAAACATTACGCTAGCAGCTCCATCAGCTCTTCCTTCGACAGGCTCGTGATCGAGCGGTTATCTCCCGTCAGCACGGATTCCGCCAGATCCCGCTTGGTCTCCTGCAGCTTCAGGATCTTCTCCTCGATCGTCCCGCGCATGATCAGCCGGTAGACCGTCACCTGTCTGGTCTGTCCGATCCGGTGCGCCCGGTCCGTCGCCTGGTTCTGCGCGGCCAGGTTCCACCATGGATCATAGTGGATAACAACGTCTGCGCCCGTCAGGTTCAGTCCCGTTCCGCCGGCCTTCAGCGAGATGAGAAAGATCGGCGTGTCTCCCTCATTGAAGGCGTGCACCATCTGGATCCTCTTTTCCTTCGGCGTGGCGCCGGTGAGCAGGTAATAGGGGATTCCTTCCTTTCTGAGATCCTCCTCCAGCAGTGCCAGCATGGAGGTGAACTGCGAGAAGAGCAGCATCCTGTGGCCACCGTCCATCGCCTGCCGGATCAGCCCCATCACCGCTTCTCTCTTGGCGCTCTCACCGCTGTAATTGTCAAAAAGCAATGCCGGATCGCAGCAGATCTGCCGGATTCGCGTGAGCTCCGCGAAGATCTTTATTTTTCCGCCGTTATCGTCCTGTGTGCCGATCAGATTTTTCAGACGGACGACCTCCGCATCGTAGAGCTTCTGCTGCTCGCCGGAGATCCGCACATAGCGGACCTCCTCCATCTTGTCCGGGAGATCTCGGAGCACATCGTTCTTGCGGCGGCGGAGAATAAACGGCGCCGTCATTTTTTTCAGCTTTTCTGTGGCCGCCTCGTCCTTATACTTCGTGATCGGGATCTCCAGCTGCTGCTCGAAATCCTTCCTGCCGTACAGGAAGCCCGGCATCAGGAAATCAAAAATACTCCAGAGCTCGGCCAGCCGATTCTCTATGGGCGTGCCGGTCAGTGCAAAGCGGTGCGCCGCATGCAGCGTCTTCACCGATTTCGTGACGGCCGCGCCGGCATTTTTGATGTACTGCGCTTCATCCAGAACCACATAGAAAAATGAACGGTCGGCGAAGCTCGCAATATTTCTCTTCAGCAGGTCATACGAGATGACATAGACCTGCGTGTCCGTATTCCCGAGTGCTTTCCTGCGGGTCGCAGCGCCGCCGGCGATCGGTGTGACGACGATGTCCGGCGCAAAGCGCGCAAATTCCTCCTGCCAGTTGTAAACCAGCGACGCGGGGCAGATGATCAGCGACGGATCTTTCACCGTGCCGGTCTGGTAATCGGAGAGCAGCACGGATATCATCTGCAGTGTTTTTCCGAGGCCCATCTCATCTGCGAGAATCCCGCCGAAGCCGGCGCTCTCCAGCGTTTTGATCCACTTGAAGCCATACGTCTGGTATGTCCGCAGCACATCCGTCAGGGATTCCGGCGGCTCGATATCCGCATCGTTGATCGACCGGAAATTCCTGATCAGCGCGCGGTATACCCTGTCGCGGGTGGACACGATGTCTTCATGTTCCTCCAGCATGCGGTCCACATACAACGCACGGTAAAGCGGCATCTGCACACTCTTCTGTGCGAGCTCCTCTGGTGTCAGGTCGAGACCGGACAGCATGCTGTCCATATCCCTGATCTGCGCATCATCCGAGAGATCAATGTAATCGCCGGAGGAGAGGCGATGAAATCTCTTTTTCCTGTGATAGCTCCGCAGGACAGCCAGCAGTTCCTCCTCACTCAGTCCTGCCGATGTCAGGGACAGATCCATGATGCCGCTCTCGACGGAAATGCCGAGCTTCATCTGCGGCACCTTGCGGATCGCGTGCTTCCGGAACGCATCCGTGCCCTTCACATCTCCGTAGTGCTCCAGCCGGGCGATGTCCCGCCGGAGAAAATCAAACATGCCGTCGTCTGTCAGCAGAGCGGCGAAATATGTCCTGGCCAGGCGTTGCGGCGTCTCTTCTTTTTCAGCATTTTCGGAGGCGGTGTTCACCGCTGTCACCCGGTCTCCAGCCGTCTTTGCGGCAACTCCCTGCGGTGAGGCAGTTCTCTGTGGAGAAAGTGCATCTGCTGTGGCAGCTCCTTGCGAGGAAAGTGCATCCGCTGCATTTCCTCCCTGGCGAATGAAACACGGCATGATCTCCTGCGCAGCTTCCAGCACGCGGTTCTCCTGTACGGTATCGCGGTATACAGGATGTGCGTCCTGCGCCCGTCCGGTATCATGTGATGCCTGATCCCGACTGATATCATGTGCGCCCTGATCCTGACCGTTCCTGCCCTGAGGCGATGACGCACTGCTGCGTGGGGTATCCGCACCCTGACCGGCGTTGCGCAGCGGTGAAAGTATATAGCTGCGCGGCTCACTCGCGCCCTGATCCTGATACTGCACGCGGACCAGCATGGTCAGCAGATTGCGGGCACCCTTTTTTCTCCGATGGCCCGGGACGTCAGCGTCAGAAGACGAACCTATTCCGCGGCCCGCCTTATCGTCAGCGTCGGAGGATGTCTTTGCTCCGCGGCCCGCCGCCTTATTTTTCTTCAGATTCGGAATGTCGTGCAGGGAAGCAAGCCTCTCCTCGCATTCCTGCGGTTCCATGGCATCCATATCTTCACAGTCAAGCCAGAAATCGAAATGCGGCTCCGGCGGCAGAAGCTTCTCCGCCTCTTCCTCCGCATTATCCGTGAAATCCACGCAGGAGCTCTCCAGAAATTTCGGCACCACCCGGTAATAAAATTCCTGCAGATGATCCAGTCCGACCTGAAAACGGAAATAGCCGGATTCATCCGCCACCGACTCGAACGGACGGATCATATCCCGCTCTTCCCTGCTGATACGCGAAAGTCCTTCCCGGTTGAGCACATACCGGTGCGAGCCGCTGCCCTTCAGCAGAACCGGGATGATCCCGTGAACCGCCACGCCGGCAAACGTCCCGCGCGCATCGGTCAGCCGGTCAGCCGTCAGGGCAAGCCGGATGTCATGGTGCCCGACGGGGATCTGCTCTTCTTTGATATTGTTCGTCTTGTCCTGATATTCGGTCAGCTGCCCCTCGCAGGCATCATAATAATTATCCAGGAGCGCACCCTTCAGTTCCAGCGATGATGTCACGTTCAGCGTCCGGATCCCGTAGCGCATCTCGAACTTATCATTGACATCCTTGACTTCTCCCACGCGGCGCTGCAGAAAATCGAAGACCGGCATGGACTGTTCCGTCAGCGTCTCCCTGGAAAAATCAATGCTCTCCTTCTTGGAAAGTTCCATCTTCTTCCGGTGATTATGACAGGTAACCAGCTCGGGAATCCGCCGGACGACGATAGCCCGTCCGCCCTTCCTGGCGATTCGGAAACTCAGCGCCGCTTCTCCGTTTTCAACAATAATTCTGGGAAAGAGCTCCACCGTCCTGGTTCTTTCGTCTGCCGGCTGATACTCTTCTTTGACAGCTTTTTTCTCTTCCGTCTCAAGATTTTTGAAGAACTTCGTTGCCTTATCGTCCGTAAAATCCCCGAGCTCACCGGCAATCCTGTCAGCCTCATCCCACAGCAGGCTGCACATGACGAGCGCATTGATGTTCAGGAATTTATCATCGTCTCTTATTTCATGTACGGGTTCGCAGAAGTCCCGCCATCCGTCCAGCGCAGCAAACTTCAGGATATCTCCGGTCATCAGAATCTGGCCCGTTTCGTACCAGTCTGCCTCCGAAGCGGCATCTGTTTCCTCAAGTGATCCTGCAATGCAGCGTTCTCCGGACCGGTTCTGCATCTCATGGAACAGCATATGGAATTCTTTTTTCCGGTCCCCAGACTTCAGGATCTTTTCTGCCATAGCCATGGAGTATCTGTCAGTGAAGAAATCCTTCAGCGCTCCCTGCATATCGTAGACGCAGAGTCTGCCCGAATCCTGTCTCCCCTTAAAAAAATCAAGCGCCGGCACCCGTTCAGTCCCGTACTGCTTCTTCAGTTCTTCCGCCTGCCTGTGGTATTTTTTACGGCGCACCTCACAACGGCGCTCCTGATAAAACCTGGTACGTTCCTCCAGCACAAGAAGGCCATCATTCTCCTGCTCAAGTGCATAGAATACGGCAGCCTCATGGACACACAGGTGCCTTTTTCTGCCTTCACTGCAGTTACAGGAAAAAAGCGAAGGATCCAGTTTGTCCCCGATATTTCTCGGGAAGCTGTTGATCCGCACATAATATGCAGGATCCTGGTAATAACGCACGGCAGGTTTCCCGTACTTTTTGACGTCATTTTTGTCCGGTTTGAACCTGCCTTCCAAACAGTTTCCGTATTGCACGACATCCCAGACCTTTTTCTGCGTTTTTTCACTGCAGGCTTCTTTGAGGATCTGCGGTGGGAACACCCTGCGCCAGTCAAGAGGAATCCGGAGCGGATCTTCCGATTCCGGATCATCATTCAGTTTGTAATATGCCTTCTTTTCTTCATCCGTGAGGTCTTTCATCGTATACTCTCCTGTCGGGGCATTTCAAATTGGGAAATCATTTCAAATCGTGAAATCATCGCAAATCGAGGGATCATCACAAATCAGAAAATCATCGCATCATTACACAGCAACTGCGTATCGCCCGGTATCCTCCTGATATCAGCAATAATTATCCCGACCTGCCTCTCATGTTGTAAAAAGCAAAAGAAACAATTTCTGTATTCATCCAATACATAGCTTTGTACATCATAGCATACGCACCCGGAAATGTTGTAAATCATATGCGTCAATCATACGTGCCAATCATATGATATGGGTGTCATAAGTATGATAACAGGATCGTTGCGCGCTACGCGCTCTCACGATCCTGTTATCATCATATGCACCTGGAAATGTTTGCGTATTCTTCTCTCCGGTGCTATCGTAATAACGCTGCCTCGCGAGAGGCAGCGCTGATACTGATCATCTGAAAATGGAGCTCACTATGAAAAAAGCTTTACGGGCCGTTTTTTACTTCGCCGGCCTTGTCATCCTGTCCCTCGGAATCATTCTGAATACAAAATCCGCCTTCGGTGTGACGCCGATCATATCCGTGGCCTACTGCCTGTCCCTGATCCACAACTGGAACTTCGGCAACGCATCCTTTGTGCTTTACTGCGTACTCGCCGCCATCGAATACCTGGTCAAGGGCAAAAATTTCCGCCCCATCGATCTGCTGCAGATTCCGCTTTCCATCGTACTCACGAGATTTTTCAATCTCTTCGGCGCGATCCTTCCGGATGTCACGGCGCTCCCGGCGCGCATCCTCTGCCTGATCCTCGGCATTGCCCTCACGGGCATGGGCGCAGCCATGAATGTAAACACCCGTCTCATCCCAAATCCCGGCGACGGCATTGTTCAGTCCATTGCCGACCGTCTCGGCAAGAAAATCGGCAATGTCAAAAATATTTTTGATATCGGCTGTGTAGCTGCCACGCTTCTCATCGGTATCATCTCCACCGGTCATCCCGTAGGTGTCGGCATCGGTACCATCGCCGCCATGATCGGCGTCGGCCGTTTCATGTGGATCTACAACAGGCTGTTCAAAAATACCCAGCTGCGGCTCACGGGAGTTCCTGCGTAACCTTCCACTTAAAGACAGCTTTCACGCTGGTGTCGCATCCTGTCATGCGAATGCACGGCGCATGCGCGTCTTCCGGATAGAAAACGGCGAACATTCCCTCCCGCACGGGCAGAAGCGTCATGTCATCTGGCTGTCTATAGAAGAAAATATCATGATCCGGATCTCCCTTGACCGGATCACCCAGCTCGCGCCGCAGCGCATAACCCATCAGCTCCCCGCCTTCCAGCACGAGCTGAAAATCCATATACCGATCATGTGCCTCCGGCAACGCATCGGCGCACGGTTTCAGGTCGGGGCGCTGGATCATCACGTACAGACGGTCCCCGTCGATATCCGTTCTGCCATCGGGAAGCTCCCGCAGATCCGTGTGCTCAATATAGTCCATAATCTCCCTGATCCCCGGCATATTCCGGTATACAGAAGCATTCCTCAGTTCATCGGCAATCATCCTTTGCACCTCCACATTTCGAATAAGAATTGCTCACATCAAATAGTATCTTCCTGCTCTCTGCTATTCAGGCGTCGCCAAAACCACGGAACACATGGAGACTCCCAAGCCGAGACCTCCGCAGGCGTCGGTGGTTAATGAGTCCGAGCGTAGCGAAGGACGAATTTATCACCGCTACGCCGAGGACAAGCGAGAGCGCGTCGAGGCTGGGAGTCTCCATGTGTGACTGTGGCTGACAAAGAATGAACAGTATTATTTTTTGACGCGAAAGAGCTGCCCGGATGCAGTCCGGGCAGCTCTCCGTACACTAACTCCTGTAGATATTACGCTTACATATGATTCGGCAGGAACATGACGATCTGCGGCACATAGACCAGCAGGAAGAGCTCGCCGATCATCAGCAGAACCATCGGCAGAATTTCCTTAATGACGTCGCTTATTTTTGCCCTCGAAATGCCAGTTACGATGAACAGCAGCATGCCGAACGGCGGTGTGGACAGACCGATCATCATATTGAAGCAGATGCAGACACCGAAGTGAACGAGGTCAATGCCCATCAGCTTAACCAGCGGAAGGATCATCGGTACAAATACCAGCTGGATCGTGCTGACATCCATCACTGCGCCGAGGAACAGGAATACGATATTAACGATCAGCAGGAAGATGTACTTGTTGTCGGTGATCGACATAACCGCCTGAGCGATGACCTGAGCGACCTGCTCTCTCGATACGATGTAGGAGAAAAGCATAGACGTACCGGTCAGCAGAGCCAGGGTAGCGGTATTCGCTGCGGACACCTTGATGATGTGCCAGAGCTTCTTCCATCCCATCGTTCTGTATACAAACGTGGAGATGATCAGGGCATAGGCCGATGCCAGTGCGCCAGCCTCGGTCGGTGTGCAGACACCGGTATAGATACCACCGAGAAGGATGACGACGGTCAGCAGAGCGGGAAGCGCCTTCAGCGTTGCTTTTCCGAACTCTCTCCCGGTCATGATCACGCCTGCCGGATAATTTCTCTTATAGGAAATGATACCTACGTAGATGGCAAGAACAACTGCCAGCATGACGCCCGGAACAACGCCGCCGATAAACAGCTGTCCGACGGAAGCGCCGGAGAGCATGGCGTAAATGATCATCGGGATAGACGGCGGGAAGATCGGTCCGATGGTAGCGGATGCGGCTGTGATAGCTGCTGAGAACGGTGCATCATAGCCCTCGCGCTTCATCTGCTCGATCTCCATCGTGCCGATACCGGATGCATCCGCGATCGCGGAACCGGTCATACCGGAGAAGATCAGTGACAGCAGGACGTTTACCTGCGCCGTGCCGCCCTTCAGCTTTCCGAGAAGGCCGTTACAGAAAGCGAACATCTTGTCGGTGACTTCGGACTCATTCATGATATTGGCCATGAAGATAAACAGCGGAGCTGCCAGCATAGTGTAGTTGGAAAATGTATTGCCGTTGATAACGGAGAATACCTGCGTCAGCTGTGAGGCATCACTCGTCAGGAAGTAGATGACGGAAGCCGCCAGCATGGAGAAGGAAATCGGCATTCTGATGCAGAAGCACAGCGCCATGGATGCAAATAAGATCAGGATGGGCCAGTTCATTCCACATTTCCTCCTTTCCCCTCTGCAAGCTTCTCTTCAATTTCACTGCCGGCTTCTGCGGCAGCGTCAAACAGTTCTTCGTTTTCATTGCCGGGAATATCGTTGTGGATTCCCTTGCAGATATTGATACACGCACGAATGATCACCATAATCACCATATAGAAGAATGGGAAAAAGGCGGCTTTGTACGGAATTTTCAGAACACCGGTCACCATCTTGCTGGACGCCCAGGATTTGATGGACGGATAGATGCATATGATCAGCAGAACGGCGAGCATTGCATTGTTTAATATGTAGCAGAATTTCTTTCCCTTGAATCCGAGTTTATCATACATCAGTGAAAAAACGACATGGCTGTCGGTCTCCATACACTTGGCAACGCCGAAGTACATCGCCCACATGTACCCGAGAATGGAGATCTCATAGGTCCATGACACAGCCACACGTATGAAGTAACGCGATACGATGGAGATCATAAAAGCAATGAAGACCATCAGAAACGAAAAGCTCGTTACACCTACATCGAAGATGTTGAGGATTTTTTTGCCGATCGAAGTTTTCTTTTTTTCGTCCGACATAGGTCCTGACCCTCCCCCTGAATCATGATACGGGCCGGGCAGACTTGAAACCGCCCGGCCCGCATGTTGTCATTCATCATAATAACAGTTCCTGTTGCTCCGCACGTTTCCGTCAGATGCAGGCCCTGTCTGTATGGCGATGCCCCACAGCCGGGGCATCACCATGTTCTCTGTCTGTTTCTTCCTTACTTGGCAGCATCTTGGATCTCATTGTACAGATCCATGTTCCAGGTTGCTTCCTGATCCGGATGAGCGTCATAGTACTCTTTTGCTTTCTGCTTGAACTCATCGATATCAGGTTCGGTGATGGTGCAGCCGTTGTCCTTGAGGATCTGGATATCCTTCTCCTCTTCTTCCTGACGGGCGTCATCGTTTACCTGGCGTGCATATTCCATAGCCTCGGTTACCCATTCCTGCTGCTGCTCGGTCATGCTGTTCCATTTATCCTTGTTGATCATCGGGATGATGGAGTCAACCACATGGTTCGTCAGTGCGATGTACGGAGCAACCTCGTAGAACTTGGCCGATACATCGGTAGGAAGCGGGTTATCCTGTCCGTCAACAGCGCCGGTCTGCAGAGCGGTGTAGAGCTCGGAGAACGCAAGCGGCGTCGGGTTGGCGCCGAGCGCCTCGCCGAGGTTCAGCCATGTCTCGGAGTTCGGCATTCTGAGAAGCACGCCCTTCATATCCTCATAGGAATTGATCTCTTTGTTTCTGGTGTTAACGACACGAACGCCCAGATAGAAAGCGGAAAGCGGTACGGCATTTACCTTCTCCTCGATAGCCGGGAAGATTTCCTTCTTGCCGATGTCACCGTTCAGAACAGAGGTCATATGATCATAGCTGTTCCAGAAATAAGCGGTACCGAACATCGAGCACCACTCCAGACCCTCCTGTGTTGCCAGGGTCGGGAAGGAGATGTAAGCGATATCTGCCTGGTCGGAAACCAAAGCATCCCACTCGGCATCAGCTGCGAAAAGCGTGCCGTCGGAATAGGTCTTGCAGGTTACATTGCCGTTGGACAGCTCTTTGACCTTGTCTGCGAATGCCTGCATAGCCGTTGTATGAGAATCGCCGGTAACGGATACGGATGTGAATACAAGTTCAACCGGATCACCGACATCGCCTGATGCGGAAGTGCTGGCCGCAGATGACGAAGATGCTGTGGAAGCTGCCGCTGTCTCGGAAGACGCCGAGGATGTGCTCTCAGCCGCTGAAGATGACGTGGAAGCTTCTGATGTTGACGAATCCGCTGCCGATGCTGCTGCTGCGGACGATGCTGCGGATGTTGCTGCTGAAGAAGCTGAACTGCTTCCGCATCCGGCCATGGTTGCCACCATGGCTGTGCTCATCAGGATTGCAAAAAGTTTACGTTTCATTTCTTTCCTCCCTCTTGATACATTACGTTTGCTGTTACCCTCTCAACTGTCGGTCCTGAAGACCGGCAATTTTCGCTTTTACTGACCGGCAATTGTCGCTCTTATCGACCGGCCTTCTTGAAAAAATACTCACGGAAGCGCTGCACCACATTCCGATATTGTACAATTTCCATTTTCCTCGATGCTGTCATCAGCGCATCATCCTGCTTCCTCGACTTCGTGGTGATCGGAAGCCCCTCCAGCTGCAGGTAATACTTGCTGTTGCAGGGATAAACCTGACACTCGATGGTCGATGCCGCACCGATGAAATCCTGCATCTCTTCCGCCAGCTCCGGCTGCTCGTCAAACTGATCCACCAGCCAGACGATCAGATCCGGGAAGAAGTTGCACATGACGCCTGAGTACCCCGCGCATCCGTTCCGCAGCGAATCCAGAAGTGTCGCTCCGTTGGCATTATATATCTTCAGCCCGGTACCTTTCACCGCATCTGCTTTTGCCTTCAGCATCACCGGATCGCAGCAGGTATCCTTCAGGAATGAGAACTTTCCGGTGTCCGCCATCCAGCGGAGCAGTTCCGGAGAGATCACTCTCTTATAAGGATACGGGCACTCGTATACGCCGAATGCCGGTGCGTCGATGTGATCGATCAGATATTCGATGTTCTTCTTCGCCACATCCTCGCTTTCATCCTGTTTTGCAAACTGGTTTGAAATAAATACGTAGGTCCCTGCGCCGGCATCGATCATGGCCTGTGCTTCTCTCACCTGATCTTCCGGTTTCTCGGCTACATGCCCGGATACGACGACCTCGATATGCTTCGGCGTGTGATCAATGACGAATTTGCCGAGTTCCAGTCTCTCCTGCGCATTCAGTTCAAACATTTCGCTCGACTGACATACGGCAAAAATACCTGTCACGCCAAGCCGGTCATACCATTGGATGATTTTTTCCACACCGTTGTAGTCGATCTTCATATCCTCCGTAAACGGTGTGATCATCACGGGCCAAACGCCCCTGCCTGACTTCATCTGTGCTGTCTCCTCCCATACATTTGTACGAATCACGGTCAGCTTCTCTGTCTGCAGATTGAGAATCTCATGAACGCGACGTTCGTCACACTCGATCCCTTCGTGATCGGAAGTGACTCCCGGTTCACGTCAATCAGAGCCAAAACGTTTTGTTCGCTTCTGCCATTCAATATATACAATTTCCGGTACGAATACTTTCGATATAGTCCGCAGTACGATTTTATAATTTTTTGTCTATGTTTATGGTATAATATTGAAAATTACAAAATCAGGCAGGAGGGTTTCGTAAATGAGGGAGAAAAAGTATCCGGCTGACAGTTCACAGGCGGGCAGCCCGGAAACTATCACTGATGAGACCGGCAGACTGCAGCCGGAGATCAGCAAAACGCAGGCAGCAGAGAACGGTGTGCAGGAAACGCAGACTGCACAGAACGCTGTGCAGGAAACGATGGCGTCAGGCTCTGTCGTATATCATACGAAGACGACATTTTCCTTCGACGAATTCCGGAGAATGTCGCTGGCGATGCAGCAGCGCAGACGGCCGTACTGGACGTTCATGGTGTGCTTTGAGCTGGTCATGCTGGTATTCTGCGTCGGTTATTTTTTACAGGGACAGTCGATGATGGGCGCATCGTTCCTGATCCTGGCCGTCCTGTTCCCGCTCGGCATGTACACGAGCTTCCGTCTGTCCACGCAGTCCGCCTATAAAAAAGCAGCTGCCCGGATGGAGGGTGTGACGACGGCATTTGCTTTTTACGGGGATTACTTCACCGCGGAAAATAAATACGGCAGATCGCGTGTGTCCTACCGGGACCTGAAGGATGTGATCTTCACAAAGACCAATACGTATCTGATGATCGATCAGGCGAAGGCATACATCCTCGACGCCGACCAGTGCTCCGACGATCTTACAGCGTTCATCGCAAAAACAGCCGACCGCGTCATCCCGCGCAAAACACGGAAGCCGCGCGCGACGGATTTCATGAATTGACAGCGAAGCGGCCAGACCGCAGCTATGCATAGTAATGCATGAGCCATGCTTCTGTGCCGCCATAACCATACACCTTTCTGACAGGCCAGAACGGAGCTTTCCGTCGGGTCCATGTGCCCCGGCAGGTCTGTGCGGCCATATATAAACAGCAAGGGGATTTGTGATGTTCGAGATATTTGATTCTTACTGCTGGACAAGGCAGAAAAAGGTACTCACCAAAAGCGATCACCACATTCAGGGCCTCGGCAATTTTTCCTACTGGAATTACAACACTTCCGTGCCCCCGGCGCCCCGGCATCTGCACTCGGATATCATCGAGATCCACTGCATGATCAAGGGCACCCGTTTCACGCAAATCGAGCGGGACGGTACGTTTTTCAATTACACGACGACCGGAAATGAGGCCATGATCGTCTATCCGTTCGAGATTCATTCTAACGGTTCAAAGCCGATGGCGCCGTGTGAATTTTTCGGATTTCAGATTGATATCTCCAAACCAGACCAGATGCTCGGGCTGGACCCGGCATACTCCCGGGCGCTGATCCGGGCACTGATGTCTGTCCGCAGCCGGCAGCTCCGGCTGACGCAGACGCACCTGAATTACCTGCGCAGCGCCTTCAATTTTTTCAGTGAGCGCAATGAGGAAAAAAACCGGATCGGCGTGCAGTTCCTGACGGCGTTTCTCTTCACGCTGCAATTTCTGCAGCCTGTGCGGGATCAGAACACGGTTGAGATCGATCCCGGCATCAAACACGCGCTGGATTACGTCCACAGCAATATCCACTCGAAGATCTGCCTCAGTGAGCTGGCGGACACCAGCGGCTACTCTCTGTCACGCTTCAAGGTGAAGTTCAAGGAAGCTGTCGGAGTGACACCGGCGGAATATGTGACGATCCAGAAGCTGGAATCCGCGAAACTCGAACTGATCCAGACGGATAAGAGCATTACGGATATCGCGTTTGAATTCGGATTCTCGACGAGCAATTACTTCTGTTCGGTCTTCAAGAAGCTGAACTTCATCACGCCGAAGGAGTATCGGAAGTATTACTACGGAAAGGCGTTGAATCTGCCGGATCTGCCCGGCGACGTGTAAACATACAAAGCCTATATACTCATAACAGCTCCCACAGCGACCGGTTCACTGTGTGTTTTTCTGTTCGCTCGCGCGCGCTTATTTGCGGCCCTCTGACAAAACGCGCAGAAATGCTTTCTCAAACTTATGCAGATACATAAGTATCCTGAAAGCATTTCTGCTTGAACGGTTGTCACCCGGGCCGCAGCTAGCGCGCTCACTCACAACGAAAAACGCACAATGTTCACCGGTCATCTGCGGGAGCTGTTATTGATTGATGGCTTTTTATTCTCCTGGCGCCGGTTATGTGTCTACAGACAGCCGGTGTCTTTTCATGCTTACACCACTTTCCGCAGCGCATCATCCAGCTTCTTCAGTTGATCTGCCGGCACCAGGTTCGGATCCCAGGCATCGATGGCCTCCGGAAGCGGGAATTCGCGGTACATGGCGGGCAGCCTCTCGACGCGCGGACATACCTCTCGAACGGTGCGGGCCGCCGCGGGATAGCTGAGCAGCTCACGAAGAGTGAGCGATGCATGCCAGATCCGGTGGAACGGTGTCGTCGCTGTGTAAGATACGCTGTAGTCGCCCGGTCCGACATGGCAGATTTTTACTTCACTGTGTACGGACGCGAACAGCGGATTGCTGCTGTCGCTGTACACCGATTCCGGCGCGTTCGGCAGGAGCACCTCCGCCTCGCAGTCGAACGGCACGTGAAGTCTGATCGTGATATCCTTCTCCGAGCGCAGCTCCCAGCGCGCCGACCATCTGCCGGCGGCGGAATCATACGTCACATCCGCATAGTGCAGTCTCGCGTGCGGTTCCGGCGCAAAAATAACCTTCCGGAATCCCGGCACCGCAGGATCGCGTCGCAGTCCCGCCGCGCGCTCTCTGATCCACGTCACGATGGCGCCGTAGGAGTAGTGGTTGAAGCTGTTCATGCCCGTCGAGGACACGTGACCGTCCGGCTCCAGAGAATTCCACCTCTCCCAGATCGTCGTCGCACCCAGATTGACCTCGTACAGCCATCCCGGAAACTCTTCGTTGAACAGAATCTGCCATGCGAGATACGGATTCCCCGTCTCCGACAGGATCTCACAGAGCATCGGCGTACCGATGAAGCCTGTCTGCAGCTTGTTATCGCTGTGCAGCAGCAGATCCTTCAGGTCATCGGCAACCGTCTCCGGCCGCGGCGAGAGACCAAGCGCCAGTGAGAGCAGACAGGCCGTCTGCGTGCGGATGCTGCAGTGTCCGACCGGCGTAAAAAATGTATCCCGGATGTCCGCCAGGATATTTTTCGCCAGTTCATCATAATGGGCAGCCTCCTCCGCTTTTCCGAGCACCGCTGCCGTCCGCGCCGTGATCCTGGTGCTGTACAGGTAGTACACTTCCGCGATAAAACCGTTATCCGTGCCGCCGAATACCGAATCCGGCTTTCCGTCGCCGTCAAGTGCCAGCCAGTCTCCGAACTGGAACTGCTTCATCCAGCGGTGACCGTCCTCCTCGCGGACGCGCATGTATTCCACCCAGGCCTTCATGGAGTCGAAGCTCTCCGCAAGAACGGATGCATCTCCCGTGAACTGATAGATCGTCCAGGGCATGATCGTCGCGACATCGCTCCATGCGGCGCCGCAGAGTTTTTTCTGGTCAAACGAAGGCACAACGACGGGTACCATGCCGCCCAGCATCTGCTGCTCGGTCCGGAGATCGTACAGGAACTTCCTGTAAAAAGCAGTGGCGTCGCTCTGAAAAAGCGCAGTCGGGCAGAACACCTCCGCGTCGCCGGTCCAGCCCATTCGCTCGTCGCGCTGCGGGCAGTCCGTCGGCACATCGATGAAGTTATCCATGCGGCTCCAGTCCGCGTTCGCGATCAGCCGGTTGATTTTTTCATCGCCGGTCGTGAGCGCACCCGTCCGATACATATCCGAAGTCAAAGCCAGCGCCGTGAAATCCGCCGGATCCACGTCCGGCACGCCCTCGATCTTCACATATCGATATCCGTAAAAAGTAAACGTCGGCTGCAGCGTCACATCCGATCCGTCGGACGTATACCAGTACTCCGCCTTTGCGGAGCGCAGATTGCCGCGGTAAAAGCAATCGTCCTGCAGCACCTCGCCGAACTGCAGATGGATCCGGCTCCCGCGCGCCGGATGATGAAGCTTCAGGTGGAAAATTCCCGCAAGGTTCTGACCCATGTCCATCACGGTCTCGCCCTTCGGGGTGATGATCTTTTCTTTTACGGGAAGCTCCGTGGAAATCGTGACCGGTACGGAGAGACGGTCGGTTATTTTTCCCTCGGGCGCATCCGTCAGGCGCGCCGGAACGGCGGGCACCGGCGGCAGGGTGTCGTCGCGCTGCTCGCCGTCATAGATATTGGAAAACGTGATATTCGAGCGCGTTACCTGCCAGCTCTCATCCGTGCCAATGGACGCCGTGGTGCCGTCCTCGTAGCTGAGAACCAGCTCTGCCAGCAGCTTCCAGGAGTTTCCGTACCAGGGCGCCTGCAGATCGGTGAAGCCGAAGCGGCCCTTGTACCAGCCGTTGCCCAGCGTAACGGACAGCGTACACGGTCCGCTGATGCGGTCGGTCACATCGTACGTCTGCACCTGCACCCAGCTGCTGTAATTGTTGCAGCCCGGCGCGAGAAATTCATCTCCGATCTTTTTTCCATCGATCGCCGCCTCGTAGAGACCGAGGCCGGTGATGTACAGCCGTGCACGGACAACCCTGCCCGACGGATGGATCTCCTTTGAAAAAACAGGATGGCGCGGTTCATCGTCATCGCAGCCGATCCACTTTGCGTGCCACGGCTCACCGCTGTGCCCGGTCTCAAAATACTGCTCCGGGCCCGTCTCCTCGGCACCGGTGTCCGTTCTCACGGTCACGGTCCACGCATAGCGCGTCTCCGGCTTCAGCGGAACCTCTACCGGCGCTGCCAGCGAATCCAGCTGTGCGAAGCCTGTGTCCGCTGCCACAGTTATTTTTTCATCCGTGCGCGACAGCTCATGCACGACAATGCGGCTGGCGGCAGTCTTTTTGCCCGGAAGGCCTTCCGCGACCCAGTGAAAGATCAGCGGGTTTTCCATGCGAAAGCCCAGCGGATTGTTCAGATGATTTACCTGACAGTTTCTGATCATTTTTTCCTTCTCCTTTAGTTTCACCCCATGAAATTCTGTACAGCCCACATCCATTACAGTACACGTTTCGAATCAAAATGTCATTGGATTATTTCGATATTTTTCATGTATATTCTGGTATGAAATCGGAGAAATTCTGATAGAATATATTTAGAAGTTAAATTTTCGCGCAATAGCGGAATGGGGTAATGGCAGATAATATAAAGCAAACCGGGGCCGAAAATCAGGCCCCGCCTCAACGGGGAGGAGGGACAACTATGAGAAAATGGCAATGTGTCATGATTTCGGGGATCACGGCGGCAGTCATGGTGCTGGGAGGCTGCGGTGCCGCGGGAAACAGGCCAGACGTTCTGTCAGCCAGCGCTGCCGGAACGGAAAATAAGCAGGCCGCTGCCAGCTCTTCCATGGACGTCCGGGAGGCGCCTGTTGCTTCTTCCGCGGATTCCACCGAAAGTGTTTCTTCTTCCTCGGATGATGATCAGGCGCTGGCCGATGCCTTCAACAAGCTCATGGATGAGGTGCAGGATTCCGTATATCCGGGCTCCGCGGGCGCGTCACTGAACGCGGCGTACGCCGGCGCGGACATCCTGACATGGTATGTAAACAACCGCGCCTCTCTTACCGCTGAAAAAATAACCGCCCTCCGCGACGCTTATCTGGCATCGCAGGATGACGCGGATTCTTTCACGCAGCAGCTCGACGCCGTGGCAAACAGCATTCTTTACCTGAGCGATGATATGGCCGAAGGTGAGCTCTCGGACGCCGGCTGGCAGGGCAGCATCTCCTGGACGGCCGACGACTGCACGCTTGTCGGGCAGGCACTGCAGTCTTCTCAGACGGCTTCCGCAGATGCCGCCTCTGCTCTTCAGCTGATTCTTTCAACCAGCAGCAACGACATCCAGGATGAAAATACCGGTACCATTCTTGTCTCCGGCAGTTATCAGCAGCTGGCATTTGACGGCGCTGACCCCTCGGAAGAAACAAGTGGCACGCAGGCAGACGGCTCCGGTCTTTCGGCAGAATCAAGTGGCACGCAGGCAGGCTGCGCAGACTTGTCGACGGAAGCCGCAACATTTTTCAGCAGTGCTGTGAACAGTCTGAACCAGAATGTCGCGGAAAAAGCAGATGCCGCTGTCGCTGATCTGAAGGTCATGGCTGCGAGCGACGAGTCTGCAGCAGCGACGGCTCTGGACGAGGATCCGTACTACCATAATTATGAAAGTCTGTATGTACAGCGTGCAGATACCCATATTCTGAGCGCCCTCTCGCTGACAGACAGCTACAGCCATGGCCCGCACGGCAGCGTCGTCTTCGCAGGATGCAACTATGATCCGGCCAGTGGAAACGAACTGCGCGTCGGGGATATTTTTACCGATAAAGACGCGCTGGCGGATGTCATCGCCTCCGCGATCGCAGACCAGTACCCGGATCTCAGCATCCAGACCATGAACAATGACGGAGACGCAGCGTCACTGATCAGAGAGATCATGAACAACGAGGAAAGCTACGGCGGCCTGCAGTTTACACTCAGCCCTGCAGGCGTCACCTTCTGGTTCAGCGCCGGCGATCTCAGTGCCTATGCAGCGGGCGCACAGGCACCCTGCATCAAATATACCGATCTGACCGGGATCATTGACCCTGCCTTTGTACCGGAAACGGGTGACAGCTGCGCCATCGCGCTACCGGAGTATGTGCCTCTGTTCCTTGCGGACGACAGCGGCCGGGGCGTCAGCAGTTTTATGGCGTCATCAACGCCCGGATCGCAAGACAGCTCTGAAACCGGGACGGTGGACGTGACCGTTTCAATGAACGATCAGCAAAAGACCTTTACGCTTTCGGGATCGGATCCGGCGTATTACCTGCTCGTGCGCGGCTCAGAGAGATATCTCCTCATCAACATGCACGAAGCCAATGATCAGGAGCAGATTCACATTTATAAGCTTCCGGCAGCTGTGTCCGACGGCGACACGCAGGATACAGATTGGGGTTCGACAGACACCGCAGCGACAGCCAGCACAGGTAATTCCTATGGTCTGTATGGACACGTGGTTCTGAATCCGGAACGTTTTCTCCTTACTGCGAAAGACCAGACTTCCGGATCGACCGGGAACACGAACATCTGTTATCTGGATGAAAGCGGAAATCCTGTTGCGCTATAACGTCAATGTTTACAAACAATATCGTGATTGTGTATTCAGTAACGGTTTATCCTATGCCTCCGAGGATCGCGCCGGCCACAAGGGCGATCAGCGCAGCCCCGCAGTACACATATTTGCCGGTGAAGAACCACCGGTCTCCCTTCGCATGAGCGGCGCCTCGGTTGACCGCCTGCAGTGCATAGTCCTTACCGAATACCCAGAAGAACATCACGCCGGCCATGAGCGCTCCGAGCGGACAGCCATAGGTGGAAACGATGTCCATCCACGGCGACACCACTGCCTGAATCAGCAGGGAAACGACGAGTCCAATCACACCGATCGTACATACGGCCAGCACCCTTCCCAGGTGAAATTCCTGCTGAAGCGTCGCAACGGAAACCTCGTACAGATTGATCAGTGAACTCAGCCCCGCAAAAAGCACGCAGACATAGAAAATGATCTCAACCGCCGCGCCGGCCGGCATCTGGTTCATGACGTCGAGCAGATAAATAAACATCAGGCCCGGGCCACCCGCATTCAGCTGCGCGCCGGTCGTCGCCATCGCGGGGATGATCACAAAAGCCGCAAGAAGCGCCGCGATCGTGTCGAAAACGGCTACATTTTTTGCTGAGAACGGGATATCCTCGTCCTCAGGCAGATAGGATCCGTAGATCACGCTTCCGCTTCCCGCCACGGACAGGGAGAAAAATGCCTGCCCGAACGCATAGATCCACAGCTTCGGATCGGCAAGCTTCGCCGGATCCACCGTGAAGATATACCGGTACCCGTCCGATGCGCCGGGCTGAAAAGCAATGTAGATGGCGAGCCCGACGAGAATGGCAAAAAGCACCGGCATCATGATCTTGTTTGAATTCTCAATGCCGCGGGCGACGCCGAATCCCATGATCAGGAAGGTGACCGCGATCGCAACGACGATCCACAGATTGTTTCCGAACCGTGAAGCCGTCGCATTGAACAGACCGCCGATGCTGTCCATGTCGTCACCGATACGGTACAGCTGTCCGGTGACCGACAGGAACACATATTTAAAAATCCAGCCGACGACGCAGGTATAGCCGATGGCCAGCGCAAGAGACCCGATCACCGGTACAAGACCGATCCGACGGCCGGATTTTTCACTCCTGCCCGCATGAGCCGTCGCCGCGCCAAACGCGCCGATCGGGCCGGACTTCGTGCTTCTGCCGAGCGCCGCCTCCTCAACGAGACCCGTGGAACCGATCAGTACCACGAAGATGATATACGGAATCAGGAAGGTAAGCCCGCCCCACGTGGAAATCAACACTGGAAATCTCCACAGATTTCCCATGCCTACCGCAGAACCGATCGAGGCAATAATAAAGCCCCGCCGGTTTGAAAATGAATCCGTTTTGTTCGTCATCTCATGTCTCCCCCTGTATCCCCGTATACTGATGGTTCCCTGTTATCACAGCAGTTGCTTCTGCACAACTTTGTACAGATTGTTCCTCGTTACACAGCATTTGCTACTGCACAACTTTGTACAGATTGTTCCTCTTTACACAGCATTTGCTACTGCGCAATAAATCCACAGACTAAGTGCGGGCGCACACAATACAACGCCTGCATGCGACACCGCACCCGTCTATTTATGATATTCATGAAGAAATCCGGTTTTTATCTGCGCTCTCTGAGAGCTCAGCGTTATCTTCCTCCGCCGCTATCTCCTCATCTGCCTCCTGCTTCTTCGCTGGAAACACCTTCGTCAGCAGCATCATGATCAGCATCAGCACAATTGCTACAGAAAAAATACCCAGCATACCCAGTCCCATCACACGCAGGGACGCTATAAAATTCTCAGTCATATCATGCTCTCCCTGACAGAATACCTGTCATTCCTGTTATTTTCGTCACATCACATATCCGCCGATTGCATCGTTACGGTATATGCCAGACGGATTTCATCTCCACACTTTTTATCAGTTATCCTACCGATTTCAGTTAATCCGTATGGAACAATGTACCCACAACCGGTCATTGAACTCAAATCTTCAATACCAGCTTTTTACGCAATCGGTATCAGGCTCAGGATCAGGCCGCCCGCGATGACGGACGCCACCTGTCCGGACACGTTGACACCGGTCGACTGCATGATCAGTACGTTGGACGGATCTTCCTCCATGGCCATCTTCGTGATGACACGGGCGGACATCGGAAAAGCCGAGATGCCGCAGGCGCCGATCATCGGATTTATTTTTTTCTTACGGAACAGGTTCAGCAGTTTGGCAAAGAATACGCCACCCACCGTGTCAAAAATAAACGCAACCAGTCCAAGGAGCAGGATGAAAATGGTGCGGATGTTCAGGAAATCCTCCGCGCGCATCTGGGAGGCAACCGTAATGCCGAGCATCAGCGTGATCAGATTTGCCAGTGTTCCCTGCGCCGTCTCCGACAACGAATTCAGAACACCGCACTCGCGGATCAGATTACCGAACATCAGGAAGCCCACAAGGGCCACAGAACTCGGTGCGATCAGACCTGCCACGACCGTAATGCAGATCGGGAACAGGAGCTTGGCCGTCTTGGATACCGAGCGCGGATTGTAATCCATGTGGATTTTCCGTTCTTTTTTCGTGGTCACCAGCCGGATGACCGGCGGCTGAATGATGGGCACCAGCGCCATGTAAGAATAAGCCGCCACAATGATCGCGCCCAGATAGGATGAGTGATAGTAGTTAGCGACAAAAATAGACGTCGGCCCGTCCGCCGCGCCGATGATGCCGACGGAGGCCGCATCCTGCAGCGAGAAGCCGAAGAGCGTCGACATGCTCAGCGTAAAGAAAATGCCGAACTGTGCCGCCGCACCGAACAGCATCATCTGCGGATTGGCAAGGAGCGGCGTGAAGTCGATCATCGCACCGATGCCGATGAAGAGCAGCAGCAGAAAAATCTCGTTCGCGATGCCGGCGTTAAACAGCACATCCAGCGGGCCCTCAGTCAGCACGCCGTTCAGCGTCTGCGTCACCGCACCGGAATTCGGCAGGTTGACGAGAATGGCACCGAAGCCCATCGGTACGAGAAGAGCCGGCTCCATTTTTTTCCGGATGCCAAGGTAGATCATGACACCGCCGATCACCCACATGATAACCATCTGGGGCGTAACATCAGCGATGTTGCCATAGAGGTTCAGAATTTCGCTCATTTTTTGCAATCCCTCCATTTGAAAAACGTGGCGACCTGGGTTCAGTGAAACAAAAAAAGACCCTTATCGCCGCCTGTCAGTGGTGATAAAAGTCTTGCTGTCGGTACTGAACCATACCTTGGAGACGCGGGCAGACATCCTGCCGTGATGACGCATCTTACCGCAGCACATCTGTGATCTGTGCTGCCAGCTACTCCCTTTTATATAGTGAAATAATACAAAAATCGACGGAGATTTGCAACCTGAAAAGTCACCTTGTTGCCAGCCACTGTCACACATGGAGACTCCCAGCCTCGACGGAGCGATGAGCACTTGCTGAGAGCGACCAAATGGGAGCTCGAAGCTTACGTGCGACGCCTGTCGGCGCAGTTAACGAGCTTTGCGAGTTTACAAGCCGACCGCTCTCGCGATCCTGTAATAATAATTAAGAGGAGCGGCCATTGAAGCCGCTCCTCTGAAAAGGGGGAAGGAGAAAATGAAAAGAAACTTTTTTGTTGTTTGTTGTTTCTTTCTATGCTCCATATTATAATGGCTCAGTTGTCAAGACAAAAAATTGAGGTTTTTATAATGAACTGATCGCCATGTCAAGGGGAGGCTGACCTCCCCAAAGCAGCCTGCAGATTATGCGGCATCCCTGGCTGCATCGAGGA